>Ga0209187_1000327_pt1 | contig 93475 bp, 79 predicted proteins | sample BantaG_FD_187430 | JGI IMG/M metagenome (GOLD analysis project Ga0209187, IMG submission 187430) | Marine algal microbial communities from Bantry Bay, Ireland - BantryBay_4 metaG (SPAdes) (version 2) | ecosystem: Host-associated > Algae > Red algae > Unclassified | place: Bantry Bay, Ireland...
GATGAAATGATCACCATATAAAACCGAAGATTCCTCCGTTCCGCTTCGCTATAGTCGGAATGAAAAGGCTTTTTCGATTGAGTTTATGCTCCTAACTATATGCACTTAAGCCTTTCCTAATGGAAAGGTTCTCTCATTATAAAGTTATGATTAGTCACTTTATTCTCTGCAAAGCAGAGACCTTTCGTTCTTACTGGGAAGAAAACTTTATGTTTTTCATCTCGACCTTGTGGAGAGATCTTCAGGAATCACGAGTCAAAAAAAATTAGCAGGACCACTATTCTATTACACTAATAGTAATCCTGCTAATCCAGTAAATCCTAAAATCCTGATTTTGCCCTGATGTTATAAGCAAATTACTTCAATGTCTTCACCTTATAATCAGCAGATTCTTTGTATTTCTCATCCGTTATCAGCTTGTATGCAGCAACTGCATCTGCGTTTTTGCCCATTTTTTCTAGAGTCTGAGCTTTAGCATATATGATTCTATCTTTTTTCTTAGGTGACATTGTTAGTGCTTTATCGAGGTGAGCAATTGCATCATCGTTTTTATCTTGAGTCATCATGCTTTTAGCTATGTAGTATCTCACATCAGCATTATCATCTTTAGTGAGGTAAGTATCTCCTAGTGAAATGACATCATCGTAAGCTTTGTCATTATAACTACCGCTAACTAAGGCCTTCGCTCTTTTGTAAGCTTGTTTTTGTTTTTTTGGTTTCTCTTCAGCCATTGCAATGCCTGCGGCCTCTATGTACTTAGCCATAGCTTCTGTCTTTTTGCCTTGTGCATCGAGAACTCTTGCGATACCGATATAATTAGAAGAATAGCCCGGATTCATAATCGTTCCTTTAGTAAATAGGGCACTCGCCTCATCATACGCTTTCGCTTTTCTCTTCTTGTTTCCTAAATTGTAAGCAGCCATAGCACCATTTTTTTTCGCTAATCCAGCTACTTGTTCATTGCCCTCTGCTTCTGCTTTTTCTAATGCTTGCTCCAGCATTGGTAATCCTTCGGCGTAGTTCTTAGCTTTTAGCAATGCAAGTCCTTCGTTGTAAAGGCTTGGAGCCGTTTTTTCTGCAGCATCTTGAGCAGAAACATCACTTGTTAATAATAGAAATCCACTAATACATAAAATTTGTAATAAGATAAGCTTCATGTTAATTTTTATTTTTTTCGAAAATTGAATGTCAAATATGAAAATATTCCAACGTAATAGAAACTGATAAGCTGTGAATATGGATGATTTGTCAAGGAATATGTGGATTTAAATGGATATTAAGAATTCTTTATGGCTTTTATAAGATGAAATTGATAATTACTTAAGATGCTACATCTTCTTTAGAACTATCTTGTCACATCATTTTTATTCAGACTAATCATCACATTAGCAAACATGAAAAAGCGATATTCAGTCCATTAATGATATACGACAAGTTGTAGATACTTTCTATGATCAAGCTATAATTGATGAGCAGATCGGATATTTCTTTACTCAGCTCATGAAGATCCAGCTCAGTGAACATTTGCCGATAATTTACAGCTTCAGGGATTCTGTGCTACTTGGCAGAGCAAGTTGTAAAGGCAATGTCATGCTTAAGCACTTAGAGCTTAATCGCATATGACCAATCTCAGAAGAGCACTTAGATAGATGGCTGCATCTCTGGACTATTACAGCGCTGGAATTGTATGCTGGAGTTAAAACGGAGGAGATGTTACGAAGAGCCCATGATATCAAGGCTCTCATGTCACACAAAATCAATAGGAGTGGAGATCCACGAAATGTTCTATAAATTGTTACCAGAGAGCAATTAGCTAAGCTCTCATCCGTAACGAGTAATTCGTCTGTATAATCTACATGTTAGACGATAATCGACTATAATTGGAATTATCCTTATATATAATGAGTTTTGATGATGTATAAGCCCTTTTCTTTGGGTGTAAATCGTATTTTTGATACTCGTAAAAACAAATTTTCCTATTACTTCTATGGCCGCTAACAATCGCAAATCATTCTGGAAAAAACCTGAAGGGATTACTGGTGCAATATTCATCATAGGAGCCTTGCTCGTAGGAGGTGCTCTGGTGACTTCTGGTATAGGTGCCATATTTGCTTTTTTGAGTACAACTCCAGGGTTGATCACTGGGCTTCTTAGTTTAGGTCTTGTCATATTCATGGCATTAGATAATAAGGCTCGGAATCTAGTTTCCTATATGTACCGCAGTACGATGAGATGGATCACTGGCTTATTCGTTACCATAGACCCGATAGGAATTCTTAAGAATTATGTCGATGATCTAAAGAGCAACCTTAAGAAAATGCGTAAGCAGATCGGTAAGTTACGTGGGCAGATGCACAAGCTTAAGGAAATGATTATCAATAATCAGAAGCAAATCAAATCTGACCTCGAACTGGCAAGTGCTGCGAAGGATAAGAAGCAAGAGGCTGTGATGATTCTCAAAACAAGAAAAGCGGGCAGGCTGCGAGAATCCAATATGAAGCTGGATGACTTATATAAAAGAATGGAAGTACTCTATCGAGTCTTATCTAAGATGTATGAAAATTCTTATATTCTGTCAGAAGATATAGAAGATCAGGTGATGATGAAGGAAAAAGAAAGGAAAGCTATGCTTGCCGGACATTCTGCGATGAAGTCTGCAATGAGTATTATCAAGGGAGATGCTGATAAGCGATTAATGTTTGACCAAGCGATGGAAAAGATTGCGGACGATGTAAGCGGGAAGGTAGGAGAGATGGAGAGATTCATGGAAATGTCAGAAGACTTTATGCAATCTATAGATTTGCAAAATGGAATCTTCGAAGAGAAAGGTATGCAGATGCTGGCAGAGTGGGAGCAAAAATCTACTTCCTTATTATTAGGTACAGAAAAAGAAGACCTAATCTCTCAAGCAAATGATGATAATGACATATTAGATCTTAATACTCCTGTCAAAGAACCAGTCAAGGTGGGTAGATCTAATCAATACGATACATTTTTTGATTAGGATTTAATTATAAAATTTAATACAAACAACTTTTTTATAAAACTATAATATTACAATGGCTAAACGACTCACAACTTTTTCGAAATTACTAATTGTCTTTTTGATATTAGCAGCATTGTTTTTTGGCGGGCAGTATATCATGAATAATACTAAAATCGGTCAAGATCTAAAGGACAAAGCTGAGCAGGATAAAGTAGAGCAGAATGACAGAGATGCAAGAGATAATACAACTGCAGATGCTAAAGGCAGCGATTCCAAAAGCAGTAAAGACGGCGGCTTATTTAACAGTAAGGGGAAGCGATCTGCTGATGATAGAACTCTAAGAGTCCAACTCGTAACGTGGCCAGGATATGCGCCAGGTCTATATTTTAACGAAGGAGCAGATGCCAACACAAGAAGTCGATTCTTTAAGGACTATAATTTCAAAGTAGAATTTACAAGAGAAGATGACCTCATCAATGCCATGAATGCATGGCTCGCTGGAGAATATGATATCATCGTACAGACAGCTGATGCATATCCACTGTATACTTCTATTCCAGATGTCATGGAATTTAATCCGAGAGCATTTATACAGACAGATTGGTCCAGAGGTGGCGATGCTATTATCGCTAAGAGAGGTATTAATTCTATTAATGATCTAAGAGGTAAGAAGATTGCTCTTGCAGTTCCAGCCCCGGCACAAACAATGCTGATTACAGCATTAGAGTCTGCCGGTATGACCATAGATGACGTCGACGTCGTTAAGACCACTGATAACATAGCAGCAGCAGAATTATTCCAATCTAAGGATATCGATGCCGCTGTAGTATGGAGTCCATTCGATATAGAAGCGACCAGTAAGGTGCCTGGATCTAAGATACTGATGACTACAGTAGAGCAATCACATATCATCGGAGATGTTATGCTTGCTAAGGAGAGCGTGATGAGAGAGAAGAAAGATATGTTTAACGGATTCTACGAAGGATGGATGAGAGCTGTTGCTGAAATGAAAAATGCCGGCAATAAAGAAAAAGCGGCCAAGTACTTAGGAGAATTTCTCCAGTTACCGCTTGCAGATGCTCAAGGTGCCATGACGACCGTGCACTATGCAAGTCATGGAGATAACATGGATTTCTTTGGCCTTAATAAAAGTTATAAAGGAATGACTGGAGGTGATCTATACAGTAAGATGAATACGAAGTTTGCTCAGATGGGAGATAGTGAAGGTGAAGGTCCAGCGTGGAGATCAGTTATTAATACTTCTCCGATATTAGCAGCAGACAGCAAATTGCAAGGTGCTCAGTATGAGTCAGAAGGTGCTAAGACATTTACACCTGCTAAGGCTAAGGATCGTACCGTTGCACCATTGGCTTCTAAGCCAGTGAGTATTAGTTTTGCATCAGGACAGTATCAGTTGACTGAGAATGCTAAGACGATAATAGACTTACAATTTGCAGAGACGGCAAGATCGTTCGCTAATATGAGAATCCGTATAGAAGGGAATACAGATAATACAGGTGCTCTTGCCATGAATCAGAAATTATCAGAGCAAAGAGCAAGGTCTGTATCTAAGTATCTACAATCTACTTATCAGATGGATCCCAATAGATTTGTCATTATAGGTAATGGTCCATCTAAGCCAGTGCCAGGATGTGAGGCTAATCAGAATGCAGACTGTAAGGCAAGAAATAGAAGAACAGATTTCCAACTCATACCTGGATAGGCCTCTATAGGCAGGCTTTTATTTAGAATTACGCAGTAGATTATTTTAATAGGTTTTTGTGAGTAATTTATTTTTTTATATATAAAATGAAGTACATAATTAGTGGCTTGGCTATTTAATCTTAGAGGTCGTATTCCACAGCAATATAGACTATTGCTGGAGCTATCAGGCGTAGGCTTAATACTCTTAGTATGGTATATACTCAGCTATGGCGATGATCCGATCATGTCTAAGTTGACATTGCCCTCACCACGATTAGTATTCGCTTCTTATGGTGAGATGATCACTGATAATGATCTGGTGCAGAATACATTTAGAAGTATTGGTCTTAATCTGGGAGGTTATATAAAGGCACTGCTTTGGACATTACCGATAGGGTTTGTTATAGGATTGTTCCCGATGTTCCGCGGCTTATTTCATAGGACGATAGATGCGATTAGGTTTGTACCGCTTGCGGCATGTACGGTGTTATTCATAGTATGGTATGGGACAAGTATTCCTATGAAGGTTAATTTTTTGGCATTCGGTATATTCATATTCTTACTTCCGATAGTCGTACAGCGTATAGATGAGGTAAAGGATGTCTATCTAAAGACGGTATACACCATAGGTGCTAATAAGTGGCAGACGATTAAGTCCGTATACATTCCTTCCGTTATGTCTAAGTTAATCGATGACATTAGGATACTGACAGCTATATCATGGACATACATTGTAGTGGCAGAGACGATTAATTCTGAGGAAGGAGGATTGGGTGCATTGACCTATATCGTTAGGCGACAGTCGCAGACAGATAAGTTATTTGCCATTTTGATACTCTTTATTTTTATCGGAATTATACAAGATCGGATCTTTGTAAGATTGGATAAGGAGTTATTTCCGCATAAGTATCAGATTAAAAATGCTCACAAACATGGCATTGAAAAAGCAACAGCTTGGGATACCATTTTCGATTTTGCTTTCATGGCATTTGTATGGTCTACAATAGCAGTCTATGTTGTTTTGACGATTAATGAATTCATTGGATTTCTCGGAGGTGTCAAGGTTCTGGATTATTTGTTTGGAAATTCTTGCTGGGCGTTCCATGTGGTGATGTTGACTGTGATAGTTTATAAGATCAGGAAAGTAATGGTCAGGAGAAGTGCAGATGATTTGTTGGTTACGACAGAAGCTTCTGTAGATAGTAATATTGAGAGTTAAGAATTATTAGTTAAGAATTAAGAATTAATAGTTAAGAATTAATAGTTAAGAATTAATAGTTAAGAGTTATGAATTATTAGTTAGGAGTTAGGAGTTAAGAATTAAGAATTATTAGTTCAGAGTTGGGAATTATTAAGTACAGGTTTTTAGTTTAGTCTTTTTTTTTATTTATATAAATTCATGTTTTCAGATAATCCAAATCAGAGTAATATTATCGAATTGAGAGGTATCTCGCAGAGCTATGACGGTGGCAAGAACTGGATTATGCAAGATTGTGATTTTCTGATAGAAGACAAGCCTAACCAAGGGCAGTTTGTCGTAATACTCGGGATGTCTGGAAGTGGTAAGTCGACATTACTCAGATATATAGCTGGATTGCAACAACCCACAAAAGGTAGCGTCAAGGTAAAAGGTAAACCCGTCGATAGCTCTCAGCGAGTAAGTATGGTATTCCAACAATATTCATCCTTGCCGTGGCTAACGGTATTAGAGAATGTGGCATTGGCACTAAAATTCCAAGGAGTCAATAAGAAGGAAAGAACTGAGCGAGCGATGGAGCTTATTAAGCTCGTCGGATTAGAAGGGCATGAGAAAAAATTTGCACAATATCCTACATTATCAGGAGGCCAACTCCAAAGGGTAGCCATTGCAAGAAGTCTTTTGGCTAATCCTGAAATACTACTGATGGATGAGCCATTCGGTGCATTAGATGTGAAGACTCGACTGACCATGCAAGACCTACTGACAGATATCTGGCGGAAGTTCCAGTCGACAATAGTCTTTGTAACCCATGATATATCTGAAGCAGTCTACCTCGCAGATGATATCTATATTCTCAAGTCACAACCTTCTAAGATTGTAGAGCACATCCACGTGGACCTACCGATAGAACGGAATCGATTGACGAAGCGAGATCCTAATTACATTGCGCTTGTGCATGAGGTAGAGGATCGGATGGTTTCTGTTTCTGAGTTGTAGACTATAGTTCTATTAATTATTCTAAAATTATAGCTCACAGAATTCTAATTATTTCATCCATTCGTAAATCTTGATTCATTAATGATGTATATTTGCACCACAAATACATCTACTATGAATAGACAAAGTATAAGCTTTACAGAACCCAATGAGCAATGGCTTAAAGAAATGGTCAACAATAAAGAATACTCTAGTAAAAGTGAATTAGTGAATGATCTGATCCGACAAGCTAGAAGTCAACAAGCTAGAGTAGATTGGATTAGTAATAAATTAGAAAAGGCAGAAACGAATGGTTTTACTGATTCTAATAAAAATGAAATACTGCAAGAGTCCAAAGATCGATTAAGTGCTTAGGTATAAACTAAGTAATGAAGCCAAAGAAGATCTAATTAGGATTCATCATTATGGAGTAGGAGAATTCGGATTAAAATTAGCCGATAAATATTTCTATGAGTTCTTCGATTGTTTTGATAGAATTTCGGAGAATCCATTTGCTTTTGAATTGGTCAATCATATTAGAGATGCTTATCGTAGATGTCCATGTGGAGTAGATGCAATTTACTTTAGGATCAAAAATAATATGGTGGAAATTATGACAATTATAGCAAAGCAGGATTTAAATACAAAACTTAAAATGAGATTCAGACCAGTCAGAATATGACCAAAAAGTAAGATATAAAGTTGCCAAAAGATAACCATAATATAAACCCCTCATACAAGAAGTCTCCTTTTAAGACTTATACAATAGAAGAATGCTTCCAAGGTATCAAGAGTAGAAACTCCGCCATCGTCAGCTATCTGATATCTAAGGCAGAAAGCCACCTACCTAAAGATCAGAAGATGGTCGCAGAAGTATTATCGACACTTCATGATACAGGGCACAGCAGAATCATTGCTGTCTCAGGATCACCAGGAGTAGGTAAGAGCACATACATTAATAGTATAGCACATCATCTGAGCAATCAGAATCATACAGTAGCTGTCTTGCCAGTAGATCCCTCCAGTGCTATAAGTCGAGGAAGTATCTTAGGCGATAAGACCCGGATGGAAGATATCGTTTCTTCTGATAAGGTATACATTAAGCCGATGCCATCCTCATTGTCTATAGGCGGCGTTGCGCCAGCCAGTTATTTAGCAACTTACATATGTAAGTTAGCAGCATTTGATTACATATTCATAGAGACAGTAGGGGTAGGGCAATCAGAATATGAGGCAAGGCATATGGCTGATTTGTTTCTGTTACTATTACAGCCAGGTGGAGGAGATGACCTACAAGGTATTAAGCGAGGCATCATGGAGATGGCAGATATGCTGATTATACATAAGGCAGATGGAGCACATTTACATAATGCCAAGATGTCCTTACAAGCCTATAATCAAGCACTTAAGTTAATACTGCCTAATGCATATAATTGGAAGGCAAGCTCTGCGTTATACTCATCAGTTACACATGAGCAATCACGAGATATGGAGAAGCTAATAGATGAGTATTATAACTATATGAATGATAAGGGTCGATTGAGTTCGTTGAGAAAACAACAGCGGATAGATTACTTTGACCGACATTTTAGATCTGTGATACTCAGAAAAATAAATACTTCTTCTAAATTGACAAATGCTATAGATCAATTAAGATCACAGATAGAATCTGATACCATTACCCCATTTGCGGCACTGCAAGAAATAGAATCGATTGTAGAATGAAGAAGAGAATGTATTTCCTATGCTTAGTCGGTATATGTCTGAGCTACGGAGCTGTTTTAGCTAATGATACTTTGGGGTTTGTTTCGCCAGTAGATCATAAGATTATTTTGACAGGTAACTTTATGGAGTTACGCAGTAATCATTTTCATTCTGGAATAGATATTAAGTCTCGGCGAGGAATCTCAGGAGATGTCATCAGGTCAGTACATGATGGTTACATATCACGGGTAAGAATCACGAAGAGCAGTTACGGCAATGCACTATACATCGATCATCCTAACGGATATACCAGCGTCTATGCACACCTGGATAACTTCGAGCCAGAAGTAGAAGAATTCATTAAGTCTGTCCAGTATGAGTTGCAAAGCTTTGAGGTAGATATCTATCTACCTGATAGTTTATTTTCTATATCTCAGTCAGAAGAGATCGGACGTATGGGAAATACTGGCAACTCATTTGGCCCTCATCTACATTTCGAATTAAGAGAGACGGCTACAGAGTATCCAGTCAATCCAGAAATATATGGATTCAGTCCTATCGATAAGACAGCACCTATCCTACAGTCTCTATATGTTTATAATTTGGACGATAATGATAATGTTATCTCCTCAGAGGCGAAATATTTTAATTCTAAGAAAGCCAATTATACGCTCTATCAGCCTGATGTAAAAGTAGAATCTACGAAGATTGCCTTTGGTATGCAGATGTATGATACGATGTATGGGAATGGCAATAAGAATGGAATATATAGTTATAAATTGTATGTGGATGATAAGCTGAGCTTCGCCTGGAAAGCAGATATGTACTCATTTTATGATAACAAGAAGATCAATGCTTTCATGGACTATGATCGATATAAGATCTACTCTCAGAAAATCTATCTGATGTACAAGCAACCATGTAATAACTTTCCTAATTACGAGGTGGCAGGAGATGGTATCTTAGATATATCTGATGGTCGATCACGAGTTATTAGAATAGAGGTGTCAGATATAAGAGGCAATGTATCAGAGAGCCAATTTACGGTAAGTGGAAAGTCTAAGGACGAGACGCAAACTCAGTATACCCAGTGTGACACAAGCTTCTCTATGCGATCAGGAATATTCGATATAAGTTTTGAAGAAGAGTCGTTCTACAGTCCTCAGAATATTGTTATTTCTAATACCAAGAAAAAGATCATGGACCAAAACTGTCATGCAGTAACGGTAGGAGATAAGTCGATACCTGTAAATAAATATTACAAAATCACATGTCCCATTCCTCAGAACTATTCCGAACAATGGACCGTAATCAGTACAGATAATAAAGGCAGATATATCAACTTTGGAGCGGATACCATAAATTCCAGATTAGTTTGTTATGCTGATCAGATGGGTGAGTTCTATGTCTATAAGGATAAGAAACCACCGACTATTGAGATAATAAATTTAGAACCTACAATGGCATCTCCGTGGAAGCTGAGAATATCAGATAATCTAATCCCAGATGGTCGAGCTGCAGACTTGTATTATCATGCTACAGTTAATGATCAATGGATTAACATGAGATATGATCTGAAGAATAAACTGTTAATCTTTAATGATTTCGAAAAGTTGCTGACTCGACCTTATAACTTTAAGATAGAAGTGACTGATGGCTGTGGTAATACTAAGATATTAGAGCGATTGATTCCATAATGGATTATTATAATTAGGATGAAATTTCCAATCTGTAGTCAGATTAATGAACTCAACTTTACCATATGAGAGTCTTATAATAGTGAGTGATAATTAGGGCTGAAAACTTCATATATGTCATCCTATTCAGAATATTTACGTCTGTCACTTACATTGATTTGATTTACTTAATAAATTATGTGATTTACACTAAACAATAATACCCATATGGTGTTAGGTGGCAAATGAAAGATATGAAGATAGAAGTAGGGTCAAGTGTACCATCGTTTAGCCTCCCAAATCAGAGCGGAGAAGTCGTTAGTTCTGAGTCTCTGAAAGGCAAGAAATATATATTATTTTTCTATCCTAAAGATGATTCTCCAGGGTGTACTAAGGAGGCCTGTAATATTAGAGATAATTACAGAGCAATTTCTAAGAAGGGTTATGAGGTCTATGGTGTAAGTCCTGATAAGGAGAAAAAGCATCAAAAATTCATAGATAAGTATGAGTTCCAATATGATCTACTAGCTGACACAGAAAAAGAAATGATTAATGCTTTCGGATTGTGGGGTCCTAAGAAATTTATGGGTAAGGAAATTACTGGTGTCTACAGGACTACTGTTATAGTTAATGAGGAGGGGATTGTAATTGCTGTAATAGAAAAGGTAGTTACTAAGTCACACGGAGAGCAATTGCTCGGAGTCATAGAAGAATTACAAGCTACTGTTTAGGAGTAGTATTATACATTGTGATAAATAGAAAACTAAGTTTTAGAATATCATCGACATCCTCTAGATAGTCATTAATGATCCAGTCGCGAGTATCTGCGCCATTGGCTGTATACATTTCTATATAATTATTTTCCGCTACTTCATAGTACCATGTACTACCATCATTTCTGGTTGCAGTCTTCCATGTATATTTGCCACGATTGTAGCTGATTACCCATTCGGAAAAGTCCCTGTTCCATTTTGTTCTAATATCTGCAGTGACACCATGCTCAGACCTGATCGACCATTGTGATATATCATTATTAAATTTCTGCCTTACAGTATAGACGACATTATCGTAGTCAAGAGTCCATTCTGAGAAGTCTCCTCTGAGAGCCCATTTGATACGCATTTCTCCCTCTATTTCTTCTTCCTCGTCTTCTGCATCTGCGCCATATATCGTCCACTCAGAAGCAGAGTCATCATAATAACTACTTATACCTGTAAGGTATGACTGACTGTGAGCTGATAAGCTCCAGAGAAGTAATGAGAGAAAAAGTATGTTATGGCTTAGCTTAGAATGGAAGATCATCAAAATCTTCAGCTTGCATATCGTTATTGCCACCAGAACTAACTGGTTCAGTTAGAGGCTTAAATTCTTGATTCGGTGGAGGTCCAGAAGCTTGAGTATTTGCTTCTTGACTGACGGCATCTATTTTCCAAGCGTTGAGATTAGTGAAATACTTCTCATTCCATTCTCGACCTCTCAGATCAAAAGAAACTTTGACCTCATCACCTTCTTTATAATTGCCTACGATATCACATCTATCTTGTGTCAATTGAAATTTGATAAACTGAGGATAATTTCCTTCTTGTTTTATTACAAATTCTCTTGTTCTGAAAGTATCAGATTTGTTCTCTGCGTCGAATATCTTGTGTACTGTACCTGTGGTTTCGAAAGACATAAAATTATGTACTTTTTTAAAATTTTATCAATGAATTGATAATCAGCTGATTGTTTAGTTGATCAACTGATATGTTATCAGAATTGTATGAATACTTGGTGGGTCTTATTCCGAAATGACACCACTCTTAATCAATGTATTAAATTCTACCACTGAATTCAATATTTCTCTCGACGTACTGAGATTAGCAACAGAATTCTTTTGAGATGGATGAAATTCAAGCTTGTTACTTTGCAGTTTATTCCAAAGTTTTTGAATTTTTTCAGCTCTTGCCGTTAGATATTGATCTCCATTATTATCTATTCCTAACTCCTGTAGATAGTCTTGTGCTTTGTTCCGCTTATAAGCTCTTAAACCATTACTAAAGTCAGAATTTACTTGCTTTTTCTCTGCCAGAGCAACTCTGTCAGAACTTACTTTTGCTGCGATAACATTGCAGTGATTTGCTAATATTCTAAGAGACTTAATCATACGAGACTTATTAGACCCCATTAACTTGTTGTCTTTCTGCGTGAGAGCGTTATCTATAGCATTGATGGCATCTGATAGCACTTGGGATTCTTTATCCAGCACTTCCAAAGATTTTTTTTCAAGAAAAGCGGTGTTTTCTTTTTGTGCACTTACATTAAGTGATATTAATCCAATTACGATAAATGTTAATATGTATTTCATTACAGTTTGTTTTGTAGGAATTCTCCCAATATAGTGCTAAAATTTTAATCTCCGAATACTCCTTCTATAGAAAGATACCATTCGCAGTAAATTTTGCTGCCTATTAGCTTTCATTAATCGCTTTTAGCTCCGCTAATAATTGATCTGGCTTCTTAAAACCAGGAATACTCCTTATTTTATTAAGATCTTCATCTAAATAGACCATCGTTGGATAAGACATTCTATTACCCAACAGTTCGATTGCTAATTTATTAATACCCTTTTTACCTCCTGATTGCCACTCATATATTCTTTTTTTGAATATGATATCCTCTTTCTGCTCTGCATCGAATTTTATAAGATTAAAATTCTCTCTTAAGTAAGCCTGCACTTTCTCATCAGTAAAGGTCTTCTTATCCATTACTTTGCACCAACCACACCAAACTGTGTAGACATCCACAAGGTATTTTTTGCCATTATTCTGATAACCTTCTTTCTGCAATGCATCGAATGTGGTCCATTGTAGACCTCCTGTATTAAGATGGTCGGCATTCTTGCTTACATTTCCTACATTATTATTTGCCACTTTAGATTGTGTGGCAAGATGATTATTACCATCGGTTTTTGTATTGACCTTAGTGGAATCATCGTTAGTGCCAGACTGACAAGCGCTAATTAGAAAAGAAATAACAGAAAGAGCTATAAATTTTAAAAGTAGTTTATTCATCTTATTGAAAAGTTTAATTATGGTTCTATATATGACTACGTCTATTTGACGTATTTGTTTCTGACTACAAGAGCATATTTCTCTTTAGCTAATTCCAAATAACCCTGTTCGTATACAAAATGATAAGTGCTACCGGCCTTAGTACTATACTGATTAGTGAAATATGAAAAATTAAATCCCATTTCTAATAGCGTCTCCTTATCCGTTTTTGATTTACCATTGGGATTGAGTTCTATAAGGATTCGTCTATTCTTCTTAAGTATATTATTGATGTTTCTGATAAAGTTGTTCTGGAAAGCGTTCTGCTTATTATGATACTGAGTACGACATTCTCCATCACAGAATTTCTTATCTGCTCTTCCGAATAATTTACTCTTACAGGTTAGACATTTGGCCATGATTATTTATGGTTTAAAAAAAAGCGCCTCAAGATAAGATCTAAGGTGTTTTTTTCTTTTTCTTCTTGAAATCGCCTCTCTTCCAAGCTTTGATAAATTGTGCCCATGATGCTACATTGAATATATTCTGGGGTTTAAATTGTCCAGAATATTTGAATTCTTGGAACTGCCGCTCTTGTGTGAGTGCAAATGCTTCCGACCCATCAGGTGCTACAGAATGTTGCATTTTTTCTAACACTTCTCTTGCAATGTTATCCTGCGCTCTTTGTCTTAGTTCATTAGAGACATCCAACGCTAAGAATTCTATCTTGTAATGTTCCTTACTAGGCCAAGGATAGATAACGGCTTCTGGTAGCAATACATCATCCTTACTCATTATCTGATACCATGAGTAGAACTTAGAATCTAATGTATCAGGAATTTCTATCTCCACATTTTGATATCCGACTCTACTAAATACTATGGTATCTAACTTCTCAGCGACAATGGAGAAGAATCCATCTATCTCAGCATATGTGCCTCTGTCAGTACCTTTTATAGCAATGGTGGTGTAGGGTAGAGGCACCATTTCTCCGATGTGGTCTTGAGTCACAACAACTCCAGAGAATTGTATAACCTGATCTTTATCTCTCTCCTGCGCCTGCAACACGAGACTTAGAGAAAGGAAGCATATTATTTGTATAATTTTCACCATAGAATTAGAACCCTCAATATATAATGGCTAAGCTTGGCTTTCAAACATTTAACCACAATTTAACCCGAAAAAGACGTTATGTAATATAGTACAAGTAGAAATATTAGTTACAAAGACAATCATAATAAGGTGAGTAACTAATCACTCCCGATAGCTATCGGGATCACTCATCACTCAAAATAACTAATAACTCATAGCTAATAATTCAAGATAACTAATTAAGCAATCCCCACATGAACTAAGACATCATTCATATGCTCTACGAAAATGAATTTTACATCTTTTATAAAATTCTCGTCTATCTGAGAAACGTCTTTCTTATTTAATTCACTCAGGATGATAGTCTTTAGTCCAGCTCTTTTAGCTGCAAGAACTTTCTCTTTGATACCGCCTACAGGAAGTACTTTTCCTCTTAGAGTGATCTCGCCTGACATTGCGATGCCAGCTTTGATTTTCTTGCCTAAGAAAGCACTTACAAGAGAGGTCATCATTGTAATACCTGCACTGGGTCCATCTTTAGGGATCGCTCCCTGTGGGACGTGTATGTGTACATCTGTCTCAGCAAATACTTTAGCGTCTATGCCTAGATCTTCCGCATGTGCTTTTATATAACTCAGCGCCGTGGTCGCTGATTCTTTCATTACATCTCCTAAGTTACCAGTTAGTGTCAGCTTAGACTTTCCTGCACTGAGTATCGATTCTATGTATAATATATCGCCACCTACTCTTGTCCATGCAAGACCTACAGCCACCCCAGGGGAGCTGATCTTAGCATGCTGATCTGGTGGGAACTTGTATGGTCCTAAGATATCTGTGATATCCGTTTCAGAAATATTGACATCATACTTTTCCTCCATTGCTTTTTTCTTAGCAATGTTTCTCATGACACCTGCAATGACTCTGTCCAATGATCTGACACCTGATTCTCTTGTGTATTCACTGATTAGTTTAGACAGTACTTTTTTAGTCAGCTTGACATCTGCTGTTCTGAGACCATGATTTTTAATCTGCTTAGGAACGAGGTGTTTCTTTGCGATTTCTATTTTTTCCTCTTGTGAGTAACCACTGATTTCTATGACTTCCATTCTATCGAGAAGGGCAGTCTGTATCTTGTTAATAGAGTTAGCCGTCGCGATGAACATGACCTTAGATAAGTCATAATCTAACTCTAAGTAATTGTCGTAGAATGTAGAATTCTGCTCAGGATCTAAGACCTCAAGCAATGCCGAAGACGGATCTCCTCTGAAGTCCTTACCGACCTTATCGATTTCATCTAATATAAATACTGGATTAGAAGACTGACTCTTCTTAATGGATTGTATAATACGACCTGGCATAGCGCCGATATATGTCTTTCTATGTCCTCTGATCTCACTCTCATCATGCAGACCACCGAGTGACATACGGACAAATTTTCTCTTCAATGCCTTAGCCACACTCTTACCTAAGCTGGTCTTACCGACACCTGGAGGTCCTACAAGCAGTAATATCGGTGCCTTCATGTCTCCTTTCAGTTTGAGTACAGCGAGATGCTCTAAGATTCTTTCCTTCACATCTTTCAGACCATAGTGATCTTTGTCCAGCACTTTTTTGACACTGGCTAAGTCGAAGTTATCTTCCGTAAAAGTATCCCAAGGTAGATCGAGCATAACCTCTAAGTAATTCATCATCACAGAATATTCTGCAACTTGAGGATTCATACGCTTGGTACGAGTCATCTGCTTAGTAAAGTGTTGCATCACATAGTCCGGCCACTTTTTCTTCTTTGCTTTTATTTCTAATTCGTTGAGTTGTTCTTTCTGTGGATTCTGACCCAGCTCGTCTTGTATGGTTTTCAGTTGCTGATTCAGGAAGTAGTCTCTCTGTTGTCTTTCGATATCTCCTCGGACTTTCGATTCTATTTGTCCTTTGACTTCTACGAGTTGTAATTCTTCATCTACCTTAGTCATGACAGTCTCAGCAAGTGCAGCGAGCTCCGACACTTCTAAGAGTTTTTGTTTTTCTTCCTTAGAGATATTCATATTAGAAGAAATAAAATTAAGTAAGAATCTATCTGACTTAATATTCTCTAACATGACAGAAGCTTCTGGTGGTATTTGTGGAGATAGATCTATGATCTTCTTTGCCATATCCTTGATACTACTCAGTCTTGCCTTTAGCTCTACACTGGATGATTCTACGAGAGGCGTCTGCTCTACATTACCTTTAAGGTAAGGCTCTGTTTGTAATAGGGTAGTCAGTGTTGCTCGTTTTTTACCTTGCAATATGGCCGTCGTTGTACCATCTGGCATTTTTAGGACCTTGACAATCTTAGCTATGGTACCGACCTTATAGAGTCCATCTTCTTGAGGCGACTCATCATTGATATCTTTTTGTGTAAATACCGCTATGTATTTATGTGTATCAAAGGACTCGTTAACAGCTAATACAGATCTGGATCTACCTACCGTGATCGGAATAACAATATCTGGAAAGAGTACAGTATTCTTCAGAGCCAATATAGGCAGCTCACCTGGAACAGCTTTCTTGTCTTTGTCATTATCGTCTTCTTCTATACTGAATATAGGAATGATCTCAGGATTGGACCCGCCATCGAGAGAAATAGGATTTATCAAGTTTCTAAACATATCTATTAGTTAACTCTTAGATGTCAATACTTGTTCCATTATTGAATTAATGCTTTTTTCTGCCATTATGATCTAAATTCTCAAATATTAAAGACAAATAGTCAGGTATTGTGATGAGATGATATGTTTTTAAGCTTTATTCATATGGTTAAAGCTATCAATATATGTGATATACTCTTGGTGAGTAGTGAAAATTCTCAACCTTGTGGGTATTATTATTCTCATATTAAAGTATGGGGAAATTTAAATAGTATAATGCCCACATAATTTTCGAATCTGCACAAGGCAGTTACCATTCAGGATCTTCCCATGATAATCAGAGATAACATCTATGACAGGTACGCCACATGTATCTGAATACAACTGATTCTTCCTTGCATTAGCCGCCTTAGCTTTTAGAAGATAAGGCGTATTATAGGTATAAGACTTAGGCTTTATCTGAATGCCGCATATGAGATTATCATTCAGGAATACGCCATAATCTACGGCAAATTTATGATCCTCAGCTCCAGTTGTTTTATGTAATCGGATGCTTGGAAATAGTTTCTGGATAGCTGCAACTGTATTTTTCTCTCTGATTATAATTCCATTCCATGTCTCGCCGATGACTCTGTGCTGGACTGCAGCTATGGCATCTTCTGTGCTTAAGTTTGCAATTTGCTTCTTTGCATGATAATGTAATACTTCAGCTTTGTAATGCAGGTCTTCTTTTCTTCGGCCGTGGTTATAATTGAGAGATTTAAGTTCATATTTCATGTATTGATAAGACTCGGGGTCGGTTTCCTTGAGCAACCTATTTTGGAGCTTGTCTGCGGTGTGCTTATCTAATTTTGCTATGGCTTCATGACGCTGTATTCCAGTATTATAATAATAGTCTACCCATTCTTGCTTAGAGTTACAAGGACAATTTTCTATGATCGTTGTCACATAGCCTACACTCCATGGATCATTAAGTTTCAGTGTGTTCCATAGGGCATTGGTAGCACGGAATTTATCCTTATCGATTGGCAGTGTGAATATATCCTTTATAATAATAGCTTTATTTAGTTCTAAATATACAAAGGCATCTGTTAATGTCTTTCAGTAAGATGTATCTTTGTGATATGAATGTTGACAGTTGGATTATAAATCCTATAGAGGATTAAATTATTGTGATAGTTAAGAGAATACTTCTATATCTATTTTATGTAGTGTTAGTGGCAATATTTATATTGTTTCTTTACTGTCTTGGGCTTAATATATACTTACATTCACACTTAGAGAAAGTCATCGATGACATTCCTGTTGCTGAGAATGCAGAACTGAGATTTAATGAGTCAGAGGTCAGTTTATTTAAGAGTTTCCCTGATGTTCATATAGTCTTGCGTGACCTTGTAGTTACAAATAAGGATAAGTCTCCCTCCGACTTAAAAGAACTAACAGCTAATAAATTATCCATTGATATTTCGGTTGGCCTGTGGAAGGAAAGGCAAATTTCTATTCAGGCAATAAGTATTGATAGTGCAGCTATAAGATATGTTATAGATGGCAGAGGTGTAAGCAATCTAAGCAAATTGCTATCAGATAATATATCACCTAATAACGAAAGCGAAAAGACGAATAAGGTAGATTCTGACTCATGGAATATAGATCATAGTAAGCTCAAAATTAATGTTACTAATTCTGACTTTATATACTATGATTCTTTGCGGAATACAGATGTCGAAACATATGTACGCAATCTTAGCGTAAGAGCTAAACAAACTTCTGAGGGTTACGTATCATCTGTACAGCTAAACATCCTTGTCAATCAGTTTGTCCTTGATGAAAACAATGGATCATTCATACAAGGTGCTGAATTATATGGTGACTTCAACTGTGTTGTTGTTGGTTCCAGAATAATTATAGAGCCTTTTGATTTGATGATAGATGAGCATTCATTTAAGTTCGATGCGGATATTTCTACTACTGATGAGAAGACGTTTTTACATTTTATCAATGAGAGAACTAGTTACAAAGATGTCGTAGAATTACTAACGCCCAAACTAAGAGAAACTTTAGCTCCATACTATATTTCTAAAGAATTCAAGACAAACACGAGATTAGATATTACACCTGGATTACCGATTAGGGTGGACATAGACTTTGAACTGTCTAAAAATGATGTCCACATAAATAAAATGATCTATACAGATACAAGTCTCAAAGGGAAATTTGCAAATAGAAAGTACACACATAAAGTAGAAAGCGATACTCTGAAATCACATATTCGTTTTGACTTGGAGAATGTCAGTACTAAATTTGATGAGATGGATATAACGATGCCGTACGCCATAATCAGTTCTAATCCTAATAGAAAAGATCGTATTAAAGGGATGGCAAATATTACTGGAGATGCAGAGAAAATAGCCGAGCAATTGAAGAACAATCACTTTGAATTTAATGATGGACAGTTTGTTATGGATGCTAATATCGATGCATCGTTTAGAAATTTGCAATCATTAGTGACAGGTAGTGATATCAAGTTATCGGTTATGAATACAGAAGTCAATTATCTCCCGTCAGATGTTGCTTTTCCTTTGCAACGTATCGAATTACAAAAAGAATCTAACTCAGGTCTTTTCTCCGTCGTAGGAGCCACATTAGATAATAGGTATGACCTGAAGTTAGATGGACAGATTGATAATCTAACAGGAATGTTATTTGACTTATCTAATAGTAGAGCGTCTTCTTCGGTTAATCTTAGTGCTAAGCGTATGAGCTGGGAAGACTTTATTGATATTTTTGGAGGAGATTCATCAGGAAGTGCTATAAAGAAAACGGTAGAACAAAAACGGAAGTCACTAAAGCAAACACTCAAAGGCATCCAGCATCACTTCGGACCTACGATAAAAATAAAAATCGATTCTTCTGGATATTACAATAAGCTATCTGTCGAAAATATCATCGCTAATCTTGTTTATATAGATGATCATACACTTAGTATTACGGATTCCAGTTTTGAGATGTGCAGCGGTAAGGTATTTGTAGATTGTGAGGTAGAGATAGAATCTGATATATTGACACCATTCGATTTACATCTTAGAGCAGAGCATATCAATCTTAATAATTTTCTTCCGCCATTGGGCTATTTTAAGGTGCAAGAACTCAAGGATTTAGAATATTTGCCTCGAGATTTTGATGTAGATATTAAGCTAAAAGGCATAATTAATGATAGCACGGGTGTCATCACAGAGAGCCTACAGGGAGATATTACATTTAGCAGCTCAGTGCAACGTATCGAGCATGCCCGTATCATTTTCGATTATGGTGATAGGGTAATTACATCAACAGGAGACTTCGCTTATCCACTGAATACTAAAATGGAACTGAGAGGTAATCCATATGTATTCAATGAATTCTTCCAGAATGATAAGTTTTTTTTTAGTGATGGGAAATTTACATTGGCAATGGATTATACTGGTGAGAACTTAGATTTGGCTAATATAATTAGTGAAGCAAATATCAAATTAAGAATAGATAATAGTCAGGTTCTGTATGGACCACTTGATGTTGTATTTCCATTGACTAACATAGATCTCGATATTAAGAATGATAGCTCCGCATATTCAGTTCTGATTAGATCAAAATCCCTCGGTCAGGAAATTAGTATGGATGGTCAGATCATGAATACCTCAGAATTAATAGTCGGCAATACTGGTAAGCCAATCAAAACGATTACTAACGTGTATTCACCTCGGATTAGTTGGGATAACTTAGTAGATATATTTCAGATAGAATCTGAGAATCAGATCGCCCCTAAAAAGCCAATTGAGAAAGAAAAATCTTTCAGAAAAAATATCATAGACATCTTGTATTCCTTCCACCCTGAGATGGTCATAGCAATAGATACCTTAGAATATTCTGATAGTTTATCACTCTATAAATTTGCAAGCGAGATGCGACTGAGAGATTCTAATTATTTAGATATTAAGAATCTTGATTTTGATTACAAGGGAAGCACCGTCGGATTAGAAGCAGGCGTAGAATTATTTGAAGATGATATCGGCAATATGGATGTGCATCTCAAGGCAGAGCAGATAGATCTGGGTCTTTTAGTTAGCGATATCAAAGAGGAATTTGGAATCAGTAATATGCATTTACATCAGATGACTGGTATTCTGGATTTTGATCTTACCCTAATAGGTTCTCTTTCCGATGATCAGAATAGTATTCTGCAAGATACGACTATAGGTAAGCTTGACTTTGCATTATATGATATGCGTATTCGTGATTCTGAGTGGCTGCAGAAGTTAGGTAGAAAAGCTTATATATCTGATCGGTTTCAGGATGTCCGATTCTCGACCATTAAGAATAGCCTGAGCATACAAGGTGATCAGATAATGATACCTCTTATGGAATTACAATCTAATGCTATTAACTTCTTCGTGGAAGGGCACTATCATCAGGAAGATCCTAATCTATGGTTTTCGTTTCCTGTGCACAATATTAAGTCTAAAGATCTGAGCTTATCACCTGAGAAAGAAGGTTATGCAAGAAGAAAGGCTAAGTTGCATCTAGAATATGCTAATAATGAGAGTGGAGATTCAAAGCTCAAACTTAGGCTGAATAAACGAAAATTCTATAAAGACAGAGGTATCTTAGATCAATACAGAAGAGACAAAAAAAGGTACAGGGATGACCGCAAGCAGCAAAGAAAAAAACCTAAAGCTAAGAATTAGACTTGCTTATCTAAATTAGTAAATATGAGAATTACATTACCTTTAGTGAAAAACCTAATGATTATATATGTCTAAACGAGATAAAAGAGGCATGCAAACACTGTTTCGGACAGTTATTAAAAATCACTATACCTTATTAGAAGCGATAGATCGTAAGGCGAGTATTATTTTGACCATTAATTCCATATTGATTTCGATTGTCTTAGGTGCCGCATATCTTGCTCCAGATGCTATGCAGAATGGTCTCGAATTGATTACTAGAGTTACGGTCAATTTTGCATTGGTTTCTATGGTTTTTGCACTGTTAGCAATCAGACCTCATCGATATAGGAATAATAAGTCATTGCTATATGCAGGATCATTCACTAAAATGTCAAGAGAAAACTACCGAGAACAGATGAATTCTATTCTCGATGCCGGAGATGGCATCTATGACACCATGATAGATGATATATATTCCATCGGAGAAGTTATTAGAAAACGACAGCATATGCTCTATATTTCTATAGGCATTTTTATAGTTGGTCTTACTGTCATATTTATTTTAGGATTAATCTATCTGTAAGATTCTGATTCTTACGAGAGCTAAGATATCTGATCGTTTTTCACTAACTGGGCTCTCACAAGCTTAATGATAAGCAGACATATTAACATTATACTTGCTGGATGGAACTGTTGCAAGAAAGCAGCAACAAATAGAGAAGCTACTAAGCAAAAAGCCAAGGTATAGACCAACCATTTTTTCTGAGTGAAGAGCAATAATAGAAATAATGGATTAAGCCATAGAATATTGAGATTATCCTTAGTTGGAATATGGTCAGTACCTACCCACATAAATAACACAATACATCCTCCGATACCAGCTAAGAAAATCCAGATTTTATCATAGAATTGTATCGTTTTGCTCTCTAGAAATTTATTATATCTTAGCAACAAGATTAGTTCAATGAATAAAAAGATGCCAAATATTAAGCATGGTGTAAGCCAGCCTCTCTGTTGTCTTTGTAAGTTTTCCTTTTCATAATCTAAGATCATAGATTGCTCTGCGACTATTGATTTACCATCTATTTGTAATCCTTCTATTCTATTATGTAAGTACTCAGGTAAGAACATCTGATCGTCCTTATCAGCAATGTTATCTGCTTTCTTCCCTATAATAAGATCTATCCCAAAGTCCATCCACGGACTACCATAAGTGTATTCATCTAATAGCTGACGGAAGGTCTTAGAATTGTCGGAAATAGAGCCATCTTCTAACCCCTCCAGATTATTGAATAATAGATCTCTGATTCTCGTCGAGCAATTATCGAAAAAGAAATCATAGAGATACTTTCTGTTTTGGGGTTTGTAATCTTCTCTAAGTCCTAAGTATAGTTTGTTTCTCTGGGCAGTATTGAGATTTAATTTTTGTATTAGGATACTTCGTTTTTCGAGAGAATAATTATTGAGGAAGCTTTCTCGGCGTTGTATTCCTAAGGCATATAATAGTTTGCCTCTTAGGAATTTCATAAGGAAATTGGGTTCGTCAAAGTCAAACAAACCATAGTTATAGATCTCGCTTTTCTTAGTGACGGGATCACTAACCCATATAGCATTATGCCCGAATGTATTGTATAGATCATCACCCTGACGACAAGTCAGTATGGAGATGGATGCACTATCCGATAATTGTGATAAAGTAGAGGAACTGACGGTACCTATGATCAGTAGAATCGTCAGTATATGCTTAATTGTACTCAGGGTCTATATTATTTATTTACACAAATAACGTGAATAAACCTGAACTAATTATTATGAGATTTTGCTGCCGTTTTCGGCGGCCTTAGTCGGTTGTACGAAGTTAAGTTCACCATCAGCATTTTCTGCCATCAGGATCATGCCTTTCGATTCTACGCCTCTGATTTTTCTGGGTGCCAGATTAGTTAACAATGTCACCTTAGTACCTACGAGATCTTCTGCTGAGAAGTGCTGAGCTATGCCAGATACGACTGTTCTTTGCTCATAACCGAGATCTACCGTTAACTGGAGTAACTTGTCCGCTTTCTTTACTTTTTCGGCAGCTATGATGGTGGCTGCTCTAAGGTCCATTTTTACAAAATCATCATACTGGATGGTTTCTTTTATTTCGCCATTGGTCGGTGCAGCTATTGATGTTTCAGATGCTGCTTTAGATTCTACTTTGCTGAGATTTAGCTTTTCTACTTGCTTGGTAATGACATCATCATCTATTCTGGAGAATAGGTGCTCGGCAGTAGATATTTTATGACCTGATGCAATCGGAATTTCTCCTTCTGCCAGTTGATTAGATAGCTTAAGTAATTCTCCATCTTCTTCGATAGGTTCTGTGCCTAATAATTGGCATAACTTATCAGAAGTGTTAGGTAGGAATGGTCTGACGCATATGCTGATAATATGTACGTATTGGATCATCAGATTCATGACCACTTTGACCTGCTCAGGATCTTCTTTGATGGTTTTCCAGGGTTGGTTAAATTGTAATATTTGGTTGCCATTAGATGATATCTGCATGATGGCATTCATAGCTCCTCTAAAATCATACTTTCTAAGGCTGCTACCTATGGCATCGATATTATCAAATAATCTTAAGATCTCATTATCATGGAAACTAATATCTTCTTCCGAGTCACAACCGATGATATCTAAAGCTTCGTCAAATTCTGGTACAACACCATCATAATACTTATTGACAAGTACGATGACTCTATTGACAAAATTTGCAAGATTATTGACCAGTTCATTATTATTAGCATCTTGGAATCCCTTCCACGTAAATTCGCTGTCTTTGGATTCAGGCATATTTTTGATGAGTGCATAACGCAATGCATCTTCTTGGCCTGCAAAGTCTTCTAAGTACTCATGTACCCATACCGCCCAATTACGTGAAGTCGATATTTTGTCTCCTTCGAGATTCATGAATTGATTAGCGGGCACATTTATAGGAAGGATGTAATCTCCGTGTGCCTTAAGGATTGCAGGAAATATAATACAATGGAATACGATATTGTCTTTACCTATGAAATGGACGAGTCCTGTGGAGTCATCTTTCCAGTATGGTTCCCACTCTTTTCCATTATCTGCAGCCCATTGCTTAGTTGCAGAGATGTATCCTATCGGGGCATCCATCCACACGTATAGTTTCTTACCTTTTGCGCCTTCTATCTCTTGCGGTACATCTACACCCCATGAGAGATCTCGCGTCATAGATCGAGGTTGCAGTCCACCTTCTAGCCATGAGTTACATTGTCCTATGACGTGATTCTTCCAATCTTCTGGGAAATGGAGTTTCTTATCGTTAACTGTACCTTCATTGATCCATTCTTTAAGCCATTCTTCACTATTCTCTAATGATAGAAACCAATGTGTTGTAGGTCTTAATTCTAATGCACCATCGCTTAGTGTGCTTTTAGGGTTGATCAGTTCAGTAGGACTTAGCGATGATCCACAATTTTCGCATTGATCACCGTAAGCGTTTTCATTACTGCACTTTGGGCAAGTTCCTTTGATGTACCTATCAGCTAAGAATTGCTTAGCTTCTATGTCATAATATTGTTCAGATTCTTTTTTGACGAAGGCACCTTTATCATTTAACGTTCTAAAAAAATCCTGTGATGTCTCGTGATGTAAAGAATCAGATGTCCTGTGATACATATCAAAAGAGACACCTATTTTCTTAAAAGTATCCTTAAATTGTTCGTGGTACTTATCTACGATGGATTGTGGGGTAGTGCTTTCTTTGATTGCACGAGTTGTAATTGCAGCTCCATGCTCATCAGAACCACAGATGAAAACAACATCCTTACCGCTTAGTCGAAGAAATCGGACATATATATCTGATGACAGATATGCCCCAGCTAAGTGTCCTATGTGTAATGGTCCATTAGCATATGGCAGCGCTGCTGTGACCAAATATCTTTTTATTTCTCTCATTTTTCAATTCGGAGATTCTCGACTCCTGTAACAATTAAACTTTAAAAGGAAATAACTTAGATGGGATGGACTGCGAAGATATTGTTATTATCCTATAAATCTAAATTTGAGTTAAAAATATATATATGTTTTTTTAATTTGTTATCCGATGAAATACTTACAAGAATTAAAGGAGATGCTGGAAGCTGAACACCGCAGAACGCAACGTGATGCGATAGTAGAGTATGTAGGTACAGATAGGACAAAAATGAAAGCCCTGATGAATTTATTTATCGATGATAAATGGCACTGGAGATATAATCAGCGAAGCGCCTGGCCTATAGGGGTAATCGGTAGAAAATATCCAGCAATGATGGAGCCTTATCATATAGATATGGTAGCTATATTAGATACCCACACACATGATGCACAACTTAGAAATATTATCAGAATCTATGAGGATATTAATATACCTGAATCTATAGAAGGAGAGCTATACGATAAGTGTTATGGCTTCCTATCTAATCCACAAGTTCCTATAGCCGTCAGATGTTTCTCTATGACTGTAGCCGCTAAGGTCGCTACCAAGTATCCTGAGTTACAGGGTGAGCTTGTTGCTATGATAAAGGAGCATTTGCCACATGGGTCTGCGGGATTTAAAAGTAGAGGTGGAAAGATTATTAATAGATTTGCTAATTGAAGAGATTAAATAAAAGTAGTTATGACCTGTTTACTTAAGGAAATTTGGATATATCCTATCAAGAGTCTTGGTGGTATTCAGTTAGATTCTTGCAATACAATCATGGAAGGCTTAGAGAATGACAGAAGATGGATGCTTGTAGATGAGCAAGGAATATTTATGTCTCAGCGAAACTATACTGAGATGGCCCTTTTCACTTGCAGATTAACAGATAGAGAATTGATAATTAATTATAAAGGTGACTCTGTAGAAATTCCATTATCAGAGCAGTCCGATAAGCTGATAGATGTCCAAGTTTGGGAGAGCAACTTCAAAGCACATAAAGTTTCTGATTCTATAAGCCAGTGGTTCTCCGATCGATTATCTCAGAAAGTGACGCTTGTGAGAATGACAGAAGACTCTAATCGTACTAAGGCACTCAAGGAGCCGCCTTATGAGACGAACCTAAGCATGGCAGATGGATATCCATATCTATTATTAGGGACCGCGAGCATGAAGCAACTCAACGAAAAACTAACTACTAAAATATCCGCTAACCGATTCCGAGCTAATCTGATCATCGAGACAGATGTCCCTCACGTAGAAGATACATGGAAGAATATGTCTATAGGTAATACGTCACTACAAATCATCAAGCCTTGTGCAAGATGCCAAGTTATCACTATCGACCAAGAGACTGGAAAGCAGGGTAAAGAACCGACAAAGACACTTGCTACTTATCGTAAGGAAGGTAATAAGATTCTTTTTGGTGCCAATGCCATTTGCACTCAAGAAGGTAGAGTTGCTGTGGGGGATGAGGTCATTATGATTAATTAATATAGATTCTTAAGTCAGTTAAATGGCTCTGCTATGTAGTCCTCTAATAAGATATATGACATTCTAAAGTTAAAGTGGTATAAGCCACTTATGACATCCACTCTGTATGAAATTTCTCACCTCGTTCTTTATCTTTTCTCTCGTATGTATGAGCCCCAAAGTAATCTCGCTGAGCTTGGATGATATTAGCTAAAGACTGTTTTTGTGAGAATGCATTGAGGTAATATTGTACACTCGTCAGACAAGGTGCTGAGATATTAGTCAGACATATTTTTGAGACTAATTCATTGAGTAATGCTCGATCATTGATAATGCTTTCATTTAGATATTTATTCATCAGGATATCTCCTTCGTTACCGATATGCTCTGCGATCTTTTCCATTAGCTTAGATCTTATGATACATCCATTTGTCCATATCATAGATAAGTCATTAAAGTTGATCTCCCAATTATACTTATCAGAAGCTGCTGCTATGAGTGCATATCCTTGGTGATGATTGATGATTCTTGCCATCTGATAGGCCTTTCTAATAGTTTCTATTTCTATGTCTACCTTTCTGTCTATAGATGGATAGATCTGTGATGCTTCTTGTCGAGCATCATAAGGTGCTGATTGGTATCTTGCATATAATGCTGCGGTTAAGGTAGGAATCGCAACGCCTAATTCACACGCCGCAATAGTGGTCCAACTCCCAGTCCCTTTGTTTCCAGCTCTATCGAGAATGATATCTATAAGATTACTTTCCTGTTCCTTTTTAGTTAGAATATCTGCAGTAATTTCTAATAGATAACTGGCACATTCTGTCTCATTCCATTGATTGAATATGGATGAAATTTCTTCGGTAGATTTACTCATATGGAATCGTAATATTCCATAGACTTCTGCTATAAGTTGCATCTCTCCATATTCTATTCCATTGTGGACCATTTTGACAAAGTGTCCTGATCCACCCTTTCCGATATATCTGCAACAAGCGTCACCATTTGCATCCACAGCTGCAATTTTTTGGAGTATCGGCCCTACATTATTGTAAGCCTTATCTGATCCACCTGGCATAATAGATGGCCCCTTTAGTGCCCCTTCTTCTCCACCAGATACTCCTGTACCTATGTATCGAATGTTCTTGATAGACAAGTCATGATATCTTCTTTCAGTTTGTTTGTAATGTGAGTTTCCGCCATCGATTATAATATCGCCATTATCCAGCAAAGGAGTAAGTCTATTGATCACTGCATCCACAGGATCACCTGCGTTGACCATAAGAAATATCTTACGTGGAATAGCTAAAGACTCTATGAATTTTTGGATATCATTAAATGCTTGAGAGTCAGACATCTCATCATGTGCATTCACAAAATTCTTCGCAATGCTTTCTTCTGAGCCAGGGACTTCTCTATTATAGACGCTTAGAGATATGCCACGACCAGCTATATTTCTACTTAAGCTCTTACCCATAACGCCTAATCCGATAAGTCCTATTTCCGATTTTTTCATTTCATTTGATTTGTGCTCTTTATAAAAAAGAGATAAACACTTGATAACTTCTAAGTTATCTAATAAGATGATCTTCTTTTATGTAATTATAAGCTAATTGTATTATTTCTTCTGGGGTATGTTTTACATCGATAGAAATACCATAGGCAGGTGCTTCCCAAGTGTCAAATTGTGATTGTAATAATGTCGAAGGCATAAAATGATTTCGGGCTAACATTCTTGTGTGTATCAAGTCGAAATCACCGTGTAAACTAATCCATTTTATATTTTCAATTCCATCAGCCAATTGTTCTCTGTACATCTCTTTCAGAGCAGAGCAGGCAGTTACAACACTGAACTTTTTGTAATCTTTTTTTAGTGCAGAATTAATGTTCAGTAGCCATCCCTTCCGATCGTCATCTGTTAATGCTTTTCCATTTTCCATTTTAGCTATATTAGACGGTGGATGAAAGTCATCTGCGTCTATGGAAGGGAAATCCAACTTTTCTGATAGTAATTTTGCAATTGTACTCTTACCAACACCACTTACACCTATCACAAAAATATTTGACTGTTCCTGATCCATATGATGTAAAAGTCTAAATTTCAGATTGCAATTCCAATTTTTAAATTATACAGGGAAGTTACACATCTTAAATGAAGTTATCATCCAGTAATACTATGATCAAAGGCGCTCATCCATACAGTCAGCGTTTTGCAATAGAATACATATGGTAAGGCATAAGTCTACGCTTGTAATATTCTCAGATCTCGAATAGTTATGATGATAGAGTTGAGAAAGTAAATTTTATTTTATAATGTCTGGCTTTCATCTTTATAAGGTGATTAGTAAAGGGGGCCGAGTAATAAAACTTGTAACCAAGTTTTATTTTGATTAATTTACAGTGAGAATCAAACCTACTACTTATGAAGTATATAGCAACTATATGCTTACTGTGCTACCTGTGTACAGTCAGTATGTCACAATTAGAATGGGAATTACTTCCCTTAATTCCTGAGACAACAATTAATAAAATTTTTCACGGACCTGATGGAGAAATGTATTTAACTACGACTGTCGCGGGAAGTAGCTTATATGTTTCTTATGATGGACAGACATGGGATACACTATATTCTCCAGAAGATCTTATCACTAACATTGCTTTTCTTTCTGATGGTCGTGCTGTATTAGCTGGCAGTAGTATTCATATTAGTGAAGATTTAGTTAGTTGGGAAAGACTTCCTGCATACTGCAACAGATGTAATATGCAGATTAATGATGATGTTATCTATGTGTTAGATAATGATGTAATAGCGTTTTCTACTGATTATGGAGAGACTTTTTCTGAAGTTGATAATCCGTATGATGATAATTCTCCTTCAAGCCATGAACTATTTTTTGGTGATGAATACATCTTATTGACTAGTGACGATAAAGGGTCTGACAAGTATATATATTTCTTAGATATGGATTTAAATCCTATTGAATATTTCGGATTAGAGTTGTCACCACGAGGCTTTGGTGTTCGTGATGATGATATGTTTTACTTCGTAAATAGTCGAAACACATTAGTGGAATATAATCCTATTCAAAGTGAAACGAATGAGTACTCTATTACCACAGGTCTAAATACAGATGACGTTTCGAGGATGTTTAGTTATGAAGGAGTATTATTTATAGTAACACCACAGGGAATATTCAAAAAACCCAAAGAGGATGATATAACAGATCAATGGATTTATGCGAATCAAGGTTGGGAAGAATCCAATTACTGGATTTACAGTACTGGGTCTATAATCTATAATTCAATTGAAGAAGATACGCGGATGATTACATTTGATATGAGTACAGATGAGATAGATACTATTATTCCTGATGTACCAGCAAATTTCATTGATATTCAAGTAGACTTATCAAGTAACACGTTAGCTCTGACTAATAATGACATTCTTTGGCATCTACCAGCTGGTGACACAGAATGGCAAAGATTGGGTTACCGAGAGAGAGCTAACTTTAAGCTAAGTAAGGATGGCGTTCTTTACCTTGAGGAATCTGGAACATTATATCGTTCGATAGACTATGGACTTAATTTTACTCCATTATTCATAGTAGAATCATATGTCGATGACCTCTTTGTCTCAGATAGTTTAATCGTTTTGCAGGATAGTGACGATTTGCATTTTTCATACGACGGTGGTATGAGTTGGCAAGATTTAAGCTTGGATAGCTTAACTACGTATTTTGGTGTTGAGTTTAATTTGATTGAAAATTTCTTGTGGTCACCAGATCGAGAATCAGATACCAGTTACAATTATCTAACTTTGGACTTTTCTAATAAGCAATTAGAGGTAGATACAATTACATTACCTAAAAATAATGAATTTCAATTTCCTGATAATCAAATTGCATTTCTAAACAAAGATACTTTTTTGATAGTAGAACAGTGGCTAATTGTAGATACTCTAACAGTACTAATTACTTACAATGGAGGTATTGATTTTGCCGAAGTAGCGATAGATGAGGACTTTGTAGTAGAGGACATACAATTTTGTGATGGTAATATCTGGTTGTCAGACAAAGCTTACAGGAGGATAGCAATAGCAGACTTAGATGAATTGTCATTTGATATAATAGAGACACCAGCTACTGATATGACTGACCTATGGTTCAGCTACTCTTACTGTTCGCCTACAGGAGATTATTATTTGCAAGATATATCTACAGGAACCTTTAAGTCAAAACCAATAATTAGTAATATAGATATTGAATTAGATCAAAGTCATTCTCCTGTTATCATATTTCCAAATCCAACTTCTGATGATATTAATATTCAGTTACCAGAGTGGATAAATGGAGACATGACCTTTAAATTAATGGATCAGCAAGGCAGGCTCCTTACAAGTATTAAGGGTTATAATCAGGACAACAGCATAACTCGACTATCATTAGAAGGGCTAAAAACGGGATTGTATTTATTACATTACAGTAATTCTCAATTGAGTGGAGCACAGAAAGTTTTTATTGAGAATTAATTTATTGTAAATAAAGCTCAAAGGCGCTCATCCATCCAGTCAGCCATCTGTTGCAATACTTTATCTCTCTCCAGTTCTCTGGTAATCTCGTGCTTATGATCTTTGAGCGGGATAAATGTCTTGTCTTGAGATGGGCTCACTTCGTATAATTTCTCGCTCCCTTGTATATTTGCAAGTGCATCATCTGTGCCATGCATAATGAGAAATGGATAGTCAAATTTTTCTAATCTTGACATGAGCCACTTACCCTGAGCCAGCATATTGTAGCCTGTAACAGCGTACATGCCATCCGTGTAGACAAGTGGATCGTTAATGTATTTTCTGACTTCTTCTTTGTCTCTTGAGATGGTATTAGGTCTGGCAGCAATCGTCTTGATATTGGGTAGTAAGCGGGCGACGATACCTGCAAGCTTCTGTAAGATCGGAGCCATATCATCTACAGCTTTGATGAATGGTCCAGACATGACCACACCTCTAAATGTATCGGCAGAAAACTTCTGACTTATCAAATAGGTCAGCATGACAGTGCATCCCATACTATGAGAAAAAAGGAAGACCGGCTTATCTGACTTCTCTATGATATGATGCACAATGATCGCATAGTCCTTAGCATACAGATCGAAGGACTTAATATATGCTCTTCTCTTTCCACCAGATTCTCCATGAGTCCGCTGGTCAAAACTATAGAAATTGTATCCCAGTCGATTAAAAAATTCTGCCTCATAGGCATAGCGACCTGCATATTCAAAAAGTCCATGGCAGAAGATAATATTACATTTAGAGTTATTCTCTGCAAGCCAAGTTCTGGTTTGCAATCGAGTCCCATCAAAAGAAGAAATAAATTCAGTCGTCATTTGCTGAATAAGTTTTTCTCTACGGCCTCACATATGATATGACCAAGTAGCATATAAGATTCTTGTACTCTGGCAGTATTATCTGATGGGATAATCAGGTGGATGTCTGAGTATGTACCCATTTCATTTTTACGCTCTCCAGAGACTGATATGATTTGCATATTGATCTCTTTGGCTTTGTATATTGCTTGTAGTACGTTTTCAGAATGACCGCTGGTAGAGATGGCAACTAATATGTCTCCAGATTGTCCTTTAGCCTCTAGTAATCTTGAGTACACTCGATTGTAATTATAATCATTGGCGATGGCTGTCAGAGCACTGGCATTGCTATGTAGTGCATCTGCGTTAAGGGGAGGCCTGTCCATTGCAAATCTTCCACTTAGCTCTGCGGCTAAATGTTCTGCATCTGCTGCACTACCTCCATTGCCACAAAACAGTACCTTACGACCTGAGGAAAATGCTGCCGTCAATAAAGTTATAACACCATCAACTTGTTGCATGATGACATCGGATGTTAGAATCTTTTCTATACATTTTTGATGATCCTTTATTTTTTCTTTAATGTTCAAATTTCTATCTCTTTTCTAAAGGTATCAAAAAAGTTTTGCCATGATAATTCTGATTTGATTTCAGAGAAATCTTGAGTTAGTGATGTCGGATTGTTGTAATATTTATTTAGTTGCAGTGCTATAGATACTGGTGTCGATTCTGCAATGTAACCGATGTTGTGTTTCTTAATTAATGCAGAAAGGCTCCCGACATTAGTAACTATGATGTTTTTGTTAAAGTGTAAAGCTATCGGGACGACACCTGATTGTGTCGCTGTCTTGTAAGGTAAGACAATTAGGTCGGATGCACAGAAGTACTTAGCTACATCTTCATTGGGAATATACTTATTTACCTTTATGATTCTGTCTTGTAGATTATGTTTCTCGATGATGTCTTGATACTTCTTCTCACCTTCATAGAACTCTCCGGCGATGATAAGTTTTAGATTTTCGTTTTGTTCTATTAGAGGCAATGCCTCTATCAGTAGATCTAATCCCTTATACTGTCTGACAAGCCCAAAGAAAAGTAAATATCTAATTTCTGGATCTAAACCCAAGCTGCTCTTAGCTGCTGACATATCCATACCGTCACCGTAGTGATCATAGATCGGATGGAATAATGTATGGATTGGTTTATCATAAGTATTGTCTCTGACTTCGGCACTAACATTTTCAGATAGGCAGACCATATGATCTGTTCTATTAGTTATAAATTTATTGAGTTGCATATCTCCGATGCGACTCTCATGAGGCTTGAAGTTATGGACAATAGTAATGGTCTTAATGTTTGGTAAGCCTTTCTTTACACCTCTCAGAATAGTGCCAAACGCTGGTGCCATGAATGGCATCCAATATTGTGTAATCACGATGTCAGGCTTTTCTTTGATAATTTCCTTTGACATCTTCAGCCAGTTAAGTGGATTAGTACTGTAGATACCTCGCTTAATGGTCAGGTTAGGAGGTGCATCATCCGTTGTCAACTGGGTCTTGCCTGGAAATAAAAAGTTAGGATATTGCTGAGTGAAGGTGAAAATCTTACATGTCCAATCATTCTTCTGAAAGATAGTTGCTAAGTTCTCATTAAATGCAGCGATACCTCCTCTATAAGGATATGCAGGACCGATGAATATAGCTTTCTTAGCCATTATATCTCGTCTTCTATAGCGTAAGTATTCCTATGAGGGCTAACTCTTGAGATCATCTCTGCTAAGAAGCCAGCGATGAATAGTTGGACACCGACAATCACAAGTAACATTCCTAAGTAGAATAATGGTCTGTTTGCTATCCCTTCTTGATTAAGGAATAATTTGATAAAAGTCAGATACGTTAATAAACCCACTCCGACAAACCCTAAGACAGTACCCATACTACCAAAAAAGTGCATCGGACGCTTCCCAAATTTTCCTACGAACATAATCGATGCGAGATCAAGATATCCTCGCATCACTCTTTCTAACCCAAACTTAGATACACCATGTTTTCTTGCATGGTGTGTAACTACTTTCTCAGTTATCTTAGTGAATCCCGCTGCATGAGCAATGACAGGAATGTATCTATGCATTTCTCCATAGACTTCTATGGCTTTCACAACTTCGCCTTTGTATGCCTTAAGACCACAATTAAAATCATGTAATGGAATGCCACTAAGCTTTCTTGTAGTTCCATTAAATAATTTAGAAGGAATAGTCTTCCCTAATGGATCATGTCTTTTCTTTTTCCATCCAGATACAAGGTCATAACCATCTTGCTGTATCATCTTGTATAAGTCAGGAATCTCTTCTGGAGAATCTTGTAGATCTGCATCCATTGTTATGACAACTTCTCCCTTACAGTCTTGGAATCCTATCTGCAATGCGGCAGACTTGCCATAATTACGTCTGAATTTTATTGCTCTTACAAAACTGTACTTCTCCTTAAGTTCTGTAATGATCTGCCATGAGTGATCTGTACTACCATCATCTATGAATAATAGCTCATAACTGATACCCATAGCTCCGACAACATGACCTATCCTCTGTACCAGTTCTGGTAAGGACTCTTCTTCATTCAGCAAAGGAATAATAATGGATAAGTTCATCTAAAAAAATCACGTATTATAAAAGCGTAAACAAACGAGCTTAAGAGTACTTTCATAATTACAGAAAGTACTCTCAAGCAGTAGTAAGCAATAACTTTTTTCGAATTATAAAGTTCCTTGTGGTCTTTCGTTTTTCATGATAAGACCTGCAATTAAGCCCACAATCAGGCCTAAGAATAGCTTCATGACTACTACCATAAATGCCATCGATCCTGGAGAAAACATAGCATTAAGCATATTTCCTACCATTTCTTCCTGTTCTCCACCAGTTTCTTCTGCTCCAGCCATAGCTGCTTCCTTTATACTATCCATCGCATCTGTTGCAACGAAACTATAGAATATGTATGTAAAAATTGCCATTAAAATTCCTCCAATTAATGCTATTAGAACACCTTGAGATATACCATTTCCTAATGTAAGGAACCCACTGTTGGATTTCTTATAAGCAGAGATGCCCATCACCATAGCACCTACGGATATTACATAACTTAGTACAGTGTTTATGATACCACCGACTGTATTTTCAGGTTCAGACATTCCAGAGTAGTGCATAGCAAGACTTAATATAATTAGTCCGACGGCCATTATGGCTCCCCATTTAATTGCGTTGTTCATTGTTTAGTTTTTTTGTTTTGTAATAATTTTTTATCTCTTCTGATAATATATGAAACCAAGGCTGAGAAAATTGCACATGGTAATATAAGTCTAACTACATACTGTGTGATGCTATAACTGATGGTATATAATTGCTCTGATTGTATCTTAGCAATATATCCATTGACAAGACCCTCATCTGCATAATCTTTCATACTCTCCATACTTATGATAGCTTGTTCTTTCATAAGGTCTATAAGACTGGGGTCTATGCTATTAAATAAATAATGCTCAAAAGTTGTACATATCAATGTACCGATCGCTGCGGCAAAGAACATGTTCTTAAAGGCCTGTCCATAACGTATCAGACCATCATTATTCCGTCTGGCATCAGTCCCTGTCTTAAATAAAAGTATTAAAAAAGGAAGAAAAAGTACCCATGATTTGTAATTTATAAAGCTTTGGGCATCAGCAAGATATAGCATATAGGAGGCAAGAATGAAGATCACTCCCATGAAAAGACCGTTACTGATTGCATTTTTGGTAATCATTCCTAAATGGAAAGTTAGCAATACTTAGGAATATCTTTAATACCTTGGTCTATATTTTCTTAGCAATCTAAATTTACAGACCATGAGAACACTGATTGTCTCAAGTTTTCTGCTATTATATTTTTTGAGCAGTTGCGTAACGGACACTAAAAAAGCAGAATTAACACAACCCGCAAATACATCAACTATCAATAAGAGTGAAATAGATAAGACGAATAAGCTTTATGCTCACTTTACTGATAATCCACAGACCCAGGATCAGAAAGACGAAAATGCACTAATCGATTATGCCATCGATAAGGGATTAGATGTCACAAGAACAGCTTCTGGAATGTACTATGTACTACAAAAAGAGGGTACTGGTACTAAGATGGTGCAAAATCAACCTTTTAAGGCTCACTACTCTGGTTATTTTATGGATGGAAAGACATTCGATAGTAGTCTCGATAGAGGAGAGCCCTTAGCTGCAACTGTAGGCGCCATGATACCTGGATGGAATGAAGCACTCAAGACATTTAAGGTAGGATCTAAAATGACTCTATTAATTCCTAGCCGTTTAGCATATGGCTCTAAGGGTTTTCCAGGCTATGTACCTCCTAATACACCTTTGATTTTTGATTTGGAGATCTTGCCATTGATGTAGGTGCATACGATTTCTTTCTGATCAGAAAATTAGCAAGTAGATTTCGGGAATAAAGGCAATTAGAATTATCCCAAATGCTCAATTAATTGCTCCGCTAATTCGATACCGATTTTTTCTTGAGCTTCTAATGTAGAGGCACCGATGTGAGGCGTACAAGATACATGTGCATGAGTAATGAGGTCTTCTCGTGGAGTAGGTTCATTCTCGAACACATCTAAACCTGCAGCAGCTACCTTACCTGAATTAAGCGCAGCTATTAATGCATCTTCATCTATGGTTCCACCTCTGGAAGCATTGGCGATCATGACACCGTCTTTCATTTTGCTAAATTCCTCAGCACCTAAGGCTGCTGATCCAGTATATGGGATGTGTAGTGTGATGGCATCAGCATCAGACAACATCTCATCCATAGAGACAGTCTGCAGGCTAACATTGATTTTCTGATCGTGGATGTCTATGCTGATATTAGCTTCTTTGATGTAAGGATCTACTGCTAGTACTTTCATCTGTAGGCCGAGAGCGATCTTAGCTGCTTCTTGTCCTATCCTACCGAATCCTATGATTCCCATTGTCTTACCTTCCAGCTCCATACCTTTAGCATAAGATTTTTTCAGAGCCTTAAATTCTGAATGACCTTTCTGTGGCATCTGACGATTAGACTGATACAAGAATCTGGAAAGACTGAGTAGATGGGCAAATGCTAATTCTGCTACAGATCGAGAAGATGCCGCCGGTGTATTACATACTTTGATGCCTTTAGACTTTGCATGATCTACATCTATATTATCTAATCCGACCCCGCCTCTACCTATGACCTTAAGATCTTGGCATTTGTCTATCAGTTCCGTTCTAACCTTAGTAGCACTTCTGACACATATGGCTGCATAGCTGGGCAACTTATCATTAAGGTCTGCTTGAGGTATGTTTTCTGTATCTACTTCATGCCCAGCATCTTGGAGCATTTTTAGTCCTGTAGGGTGTATTCCGTCGTTGATTAATATTTTGGCCATTTTTTAAGATTATTAGTATATTGAAGATATGGATTCTATTGAATTAGGAATTTTACATCCTAAAGTTTTCAACAATAAATTATAGATTAAATGTAGAACATTATCAAATTAAAGATTCTACATCTTAAGATATTTTTTTACGTCATTGTACAATCCAGATTTATTAGCAAATTCTATATGATTTCTGATTAGTGAAAACCACTGCGAGGTACTTGGATTATGCTTTTGAGCTGCTTTTAGTATGTGTTCTGTTGTTATATTAGATTCAATCCCTGTATTAATTGCTTTTTCTAATACTTTCTCAACAGCCTTATCTACAATAGCAACTAGATCAGCACCACTGTACATATCTGTATTCTTAAGTATTTGACTATAGTTTATGTTATCATCTACTGGTTTATTTTCGAGGTTTAGTTGAAGGATCTTTTTTTTGCCTTCATAATCTGGAGGTGGAACAAAAATAACTCGATCAAATCTTCCAGGTCTGAGAAATGCACTATCTAAATGCCATGGAAGATTAGTGGCACCGATTATTAAAATACCTTCATTTGTGGAATTTACACCGTCAAACTCAGATAGAAATTGATTAATGATATTCTTTCCTGCGCTAGCTCTACTTATATCTCTACTGGCCCCTAATGCATCTACCTCATCAAAGAATAATACACAAGGCGTATTTCTTCTTGCTAACTCAAAGTAATTATGGAGTTTCTTTTCGCTACTACCGAGCCACATGTCTAATATATCATTAAGTCCTACGCTTATAAAATTAGCGGATATTTCACCCGCAGTGGCTTTGGCTATGAATGTTTTACCGCAGCCTGGAGGGCCATATAACAGTATTCCACCACCTACTTTTTTCCCATACTTTTTAAATAAATCTATATTTTCTAAGGGCTTTATAATTTTTAGGTCTATTTCTTTTTTTACGTGTTCCATACCACCTACATTACTAAAGTTGATATTAGATGTAATTAGCAATTGCTCATCGCTATCATTTATATCTACTATTGTCTTGTTGAGTCTTAAGTGCTTGTCTAACTCATCATCTTGAAAATCTTGGTTTTCAGTAATTAGTGCTGCGTATAATTCTTTTGACTTATCTTTTTTACCTAATCTTAGATAGCATTTAGCTAATAATAATGTTGTTTGATTACCGATACCTTTTGTTCGAAGGATTTCTTCACCTATTATTAAGCATGCCGAATATTTATCCTGGTTGAAATAAATTTGTATTAGTGCTGCTTTATAAAACGTATCATACGGATATTTTACAATAGAATCTTTAAGTAAAGACTCTAAGAAAATGAAATACCTCTTATCACCAATTGATTTTTCTACGAGCATTTTACGAATGATTTCGTTATCAGGTGAGTTTGAGAATGCCTCCTGAAGGTTTTTTATTTCGTTATTGGAATCGTAATTCATTTATTTAATTATTAGCTGATTAATAATAATAAGATGTGGAGCAATAAAATAATAATACCTACGATAATACCACCAGGCATTGTCTCTGGGATTTTGTATTTGACTGATTTATAGATTCGTTGAGATATTACGTGGTTTGGATTAATTTCTAATGCTCTTTTAGAAAGCTCATAAGCTTCATCAAAATTATTTTTTCTGTAATTTAAATCTGCTTTTAATGCAATAAAGGCTATATCATTAGGATACAACTCTAATCCCTTTGCCAAGTTATATTTAAGGTCTTTTTCATTACCTACAGCAGCTGAGAGAAGACAGAATACAAAGATGAAGTATCTGCTGTTTTTGTCTTTTACTCTATCAAGTAAGTTACGGGCTTCGATATACTCATCTTTTGAGACTAGTATATCTGCTTTGAGTACTATTTGCGAATCTATGCTTGGGTCTAATTCTAAAGATTTATTGCAATGTATTAATGACAGCTCTATATCTACGGGCTTATATAGAATGGAAAGTAGACAATGTGCTTTATTAAAGTTCGGAAATTCTGATATGGATTCATGCAAGACTCTTCTAGCTTTTCCAGCTTTATTCGTTTTGTAGTAACAATATGCAATTGAAAACTGAACATCCTTTTTTAATATTCCAGATGCTACAACTATTTCATATAAAGTGTCCAAGGCTTGCTCGTATCTTTGGATATCAATTAAAGCTTGAGATCTTTTGTATGTTTTATATATTTCACTAATTCCTGAAGCCAAATTTTAATTTTTGTTTATTTCATAAGTAAATCCAATTCGATTATTATGTTGTAGTCGATTAGCAATTATTTTCCAATTATTATACTCGTATTTAATGTTATTTGGTAATACATCTATTTCTACTTTACTATCTATACTTCGCTCAAATTCTTTGTCTATATCTGAGAAAGTGCTGTATATAAAGTGATTTTTATTTATCTTTTGTATAGTTGATTATAGTGCTCCATTCTCCCAGCGTTGAGTTTTCTTATTGAATGTCCAATCTATAAATAATTTATTTAAGTAAATATGGGTTTGGATGGAGTCAAGATCTGCGATGTTAACGAAGTCATCTATTACTAAGTATCGCGACTCCAATGATGTGTAATTTAAGTGGTCATAGTAGGAATTAATTTGCTTATAGATAGCTGGGTTTCTTTTGCTATAAGAAATCTGTTTATCCCTATAACTGAAATATCTATTTTTTGACCTCACATTTTTGCATTCGTATTGTCTACCATCAGATGCATAAAATTTAAATATTGGTTTTCTATTTGTTGAATTTTCGTAGAACCTTGCATAAGCTATTTTCCCATGTGCTTTTAATTCTTTTGATAACCTTTTATTAGAAACTATTATGAATCCGATATAAAGTAGCATGGAAGTTGAGACGATGAACAATATCACGTATGCTTTCCAAGTATATATTGAGTTTTTTAGGTCTAATATATTGTCAAAAACACATATGGTCTGTATTGTAACTAAGCTACATGTTAGGGTCCCTATCATAGTGACATATGTAGGGTAGGAGCTGTACAGAGATAAAAGAGAGAATTTATAAAAGTATATTATTAAAGCACAAGTAAAGAATAACCACTTAAGCCTTGTTCTAATTTTCTTAGTTGATTTAACTTTATTTATTAATCTATTAATCACCTATTTAGAATAATTACCAAGAGACGGATATGAATACCTATCGAATTTTAGTTAAAGAAATGAATTTATGGTTAAAATCTCTGAAATAAATTAGAGATCGGAGATACAAATTATAAAAATTTGTAATATGTTCAATTATAAGTATTTTTGAGGGATTAATAATTTCTGCGGTGATAATACCGTTTATCTTCAAATTTTAAGACATATGTTTAATTTAGGTTTCTTTCTTCAAGCTAAGGCTAAGGTGGATGATGATGGGACGATTACTCAGAACATTATAGATATTGTGGTGCAAGGTGGACCACTTGGTATAGCTATTAATATCATCTTATTAGTCCTTTCTATATTGTCCGTAATGATATTTGTAGAGAGATACCTCACCATTAAGAAAGCATCTAAGATAGATGACAGCTTCATGCAGAATATCAGATCTGCTGTCTCATCAGGTAATATACAGGGTGCCAAGTCTATGCTTGCAGGCGTAGATTCTCCTTATGCACGTATGGTAGAGAAGGGTATCGCTAGGATAGGTAAGCCACTCAGAGACATAGATGCTTCGATAGAGAATGTGGGAAACCTTGAGATATTTAAGCTAGAAAAGAATCTTTCTTCTCTTGCCAGTATATCAGGTGCAGCGCCGATGATCGGATTCTTCGGTACTGTGACGGGTATGATATTAGCATTCTATAAGATGGCCAGTGAGCAAAATGTAACTCCAGATGTTCTTGCAGGTGGTATATATACCGCATTGATCACAACCGCTTTTGGATTATTTATCGGAATATTTTCATTTGCAGGTTATAATTACTTAGTCGCAAGTGTAGATAAAGTAATCAATAAGATGGAAGCGACAGCCATGGACTTCATGGATCTATTACAGGAACCTACTGCATAATTATTCAGATACTAAATAGATGAAAAAAAGAAGTAAAGTCAGCGCAGAATTCAGCATGTCATCATTGACAGACATCATCTTTCTGTTGTTGATATTCTTCATGTTGACATCTTCTATGGTACAGATTAATGTACAACTACCTACATCTGATAGTAAGGCCATAGCGGCTAATGATCTCATCGTAATGATGACGAAGGATGGCAGTTTGACTTTTAACGGTAAGAAAACCTCTCGTAAAGGACTAAAAAATAAGATCAAATCAGAGTATAGCAAAATGTCTAACAAAGACAATGCATCTGTTTCCATAGTAGCAGAGGTCGGTGTACCTTGGAAAAAAATCAATGAAGTCATCGTCGTAGCATCGAGTCTTAAGATAAGAGCACACATCGCCACTCAAGCAAGAAAATAACAGGCATCATGGGAATGAAAAAAAGAAGTAAAGTAAGTGCAGAATTCAGCATGTCATCACTGACTGATATCATCTTTCTATTATTGATATTTTTTATGCTGACTTCATCTATGGTTATTCCCAATGCACTAAATCTAAAACTTCCAGGCAAGTCCACTAAAGTCACTAATCAGCCTAAGTTTCCACCTACAGAAGTTAAGATAGATAAGAGAGGCAATTACTACCTGAATGGTGACAAAGCATCTCGCAGAGACATAGAGCGAGTTGTCATTGCTCTGAAGAAGGAAAGAACTAAAGTATCTCTCATCATCGTTCCTGATGATAATACACCCACAGAGAAAGTCGTAGCGATATTAGATATTGCCTATCGCTATCATATCGATGCGATAATGACTGATCCTAAGGCAAAAGCTCCTATAAAAGGGTAGGGGTAATATATATCTTCTTCTAATTTATTTCTGAACTCACCTTGCAAATGGAGTCCCAGCGGGACGAAAAACCCTTGTAAGTAAATAAGTGATAGCATATATAAGCTCCAGAGGAGCGACACCATACTGTATAAGAATCATAAAAGAGACCCCATAGTAATACTTTCTTATCAAGCCTTACATATAATATGGTCACAAACTCATATTACGAAATATCATAATATTTGGCATTGTTGTTGCAACCCATTAAGTACAATTAGAACTACGAAATATTTAGTTCATTGGCTTTACAACTTAGGTGCACCTATTTTTTTCCTAATGTCAATGTTTCATAGTTTTCTAATGACAAACTGCAACTGTTAGAACCAATAAAACCTGAGGTAAATGGAACAACCGTCCAATATACCAGAGAAAGATAATAATAAGAAAGGCATTATCATCAGCTCATTATTACATATGTTGCTGCTGTTATTATGCCTATCGCCATTTCTTAGCTTTATGTCTGAGGAAAGAAAGGAACCACTTACCGGTATCATGGTAGCTGTAGGTAATCCTATATCAGAAACTAAGCAAATAACTAATCCAGCACCATCTCAAAGTGCTGAGAAAGTCAAAAAAACAAGTCCAAAGAAAAGTACAACCAAACCTAAAAAGGCAGCGACAAAGAAAGTGTCTAAATCTGCTAAACCAGTAAAGAAAATAATTGTCTCTCAAACCATAGAAGAAGAATCTTCTGTGCAAGCCACTAGAGAAAAAGTTGTAAAAAAAGAGAACAAAGCAAAGCAAGAACAAAAGAACCGCGAAGCTAAAATAGCTGAACAGAAAGCAAGAGAGGCAGCACAAGAAAAAGCTGCTGAGGAAGCCAGGCAAGCAGCTCAAGAAGCGGCAGAAAAAGCCGAGCGAGAAGCCGCTGCGCAACAAGCTTCAGAGAAGGCTAAGGCGAAGTCAAAATTCAATAATCTATTCGCTAAAGGAGACCAAGAAGCGGCGGCATCTAAAGGTGAGCTCAATGGGAAACCTGATGCTAAAGCACTCGAAGGGATAAGTACAGGCCAAGGCCAGACAGGAAGTGGATTCGGTGATCGACAATTACTCTATGCACCGACCATAACTGATAACTCACAGAAGACGGGTAAGGTCATCATTAAGATCTGTGTAGATCAGTCAGGTAAGGTATCTAAGGCAAAGTATACTCAGAAAGGGTCGACGACAACTGACGCCTACCTCATATCACTTGCTGAGAAGAATGCTAAGAAATATAAATTTGATAATAGCAGTGCAGCAGAGCAATGTGGTAATGTGATCATAGACTTTAAGTTGAAGTAAGCTTCTCTTAGTCTGCTCGCTTAACATACTGATCAAAATCCATCTCCTTGTAAGACTCCGTGCTGATGTATCCGAGTTCAGCTAGAATTTGCTTTGGTTTTTTAAATCCTGGAGAAGGCATAATAATATTAGTATTCTCATCCAGATATACAAATGATGGATACGCCATTCTGCCATCTAAGAGTACCTTAGCTAGCTGATGAGCACCACGTCTACCACCAGGTATATATTTATAATCCTTACCATTATAATTGATGATTTCTTTTTGTTCTGCATCAAATTTGACCGCATAGAAGTCGTCTCTTAAAGCAGTCATGACATCATTGTCCTTAAATGTGATCTGGTCCATTTTCTTGCAGTAACCACACCAGTCAGTATATACATCTATAAATATTTTCTTCGGAGTGATTTTATTGGCTTTCATAGCTTCGTCCCATGTCATCCAATGTATCATACCATCATCGGCTGGCTTTTCAGCTTGTGGTACAAAAGAGGAAGTAAGCAATAATGTAAAGAGTAAAACAGTGATAGTTCTCATAACTTTAGTGTTTTGATAATCAATGACTTAAAGATAATCATTTCTTTTTTGATATTTGAGAGGCTCGACTCCTATTATTTTTTGTAATCTTAGCATATTGATACGTCAACGACGTATATAATTATTTCACCGAAGCGAATAGATATATTATTAACTGTCGCTGAAGTAATATTCATTTTGATATAGTATAAATAACTGCAAGACATAAGAGATGTACGGCTTTCATAGAGATCGGAAATATTACTTTAATTTCATCTATAAGACGTCTAAGAACTTTATAGTACCCTATATAGAGGAATACAGATCGCTAAGAGAATCTGACAAAATTCTGGAAATTGGTTGTGCTGAAGGCGGGGTGCTTAAGGCATTTACAGAAAGAGGACATGAGTCTATAGGTATAGAAATGAGTGAGAAAAGGGTAGAGTTAGCAAGAGAATTTATGAGCAATGAGATCGATGATGGCTTAGCACAATTTATATCTAAGGATATCTATGACATCGATACGGATGCGGAGTTACCACACAAGTTTGATGTGATCTTACTTAAGGATGTGATAGAGCATATCTTCCATCAGGACAAGTTCATGGCGAGATTGGATCAGTTTATGTCGCCAGATGGGATTGTGTTTTTTGGTTTTCCGCCATGGCAGATGCCCTTCGGTGGTCATCAGCAAGTGCTTAGAAGTAAGTTATTATCTAAGATTCCATATTTTCATTTGCTACCAAGATTTTTGTATAAATGGATATTGGAAATATTCGGAGAGTCAGATCATAAGATCAAAGAAATGATGGAACTCACGGAGACGGGATTGTCCATAGAAAGATTTGAACGAATCGCTCGGGAGACTAATTTTGATATAGTAAAGAAGAAGCACTACCTAATTAATCCAGTATATCATTATAAGTTTGGGCTGAAGCCGAGAAAACAGTTTTCGCTAATATCTTCGATTCCGATACTAAGAAATTTTCTCACGACAGGAGTCTATTATATCCTCAAGAAATCTAATTAGAAGCAAGTTCATTATCCATGACTAAAATAAGATGCGAATGGTGCCTCAAAGATGATATCTATATGGATTATCATGATAACGTATGGGGTATACCTGAGTATGATGATCTTAAGCTTTTTGAGTTTCTTAATCTGGAAGGCGCTCAGGCAGGATTGAGTTGGTACACTGTATTAATCAAAGAATCAAACTATAGAAAAGCGTTCTCTAATTGGGATCCCAAGAAAATCGTCAAGTACTCGGACAAGAAAATACAATCCCTATTAGCAAACCCAGGAATCATCAGAAACAAGCTAAAAGTGAATGCCGTCATAACCAATTCTAAAACATACTTAGATATGAAATCCGAAGGGACTTCATTAAGCGATTATCTTTGGAATTATGTAGATGGAAAGCCGATTGTTAATCATTGGAAAGATATGTCAGAAGTGCCTGCGCAGACGGAATTGTCTCAGCGTATCAGTAAAGATCTAAAAAAGAAAGGATATAAATTCGTAGGTCCGACGATAGTCTATGCGTTCATGCAGGCAGTGGGGATGGTCGATGATCATATAGCGGATTGCTGGCGGAGAGGGTGACGTTATTAGTGCAATTACAATTACAATATCAATATCAATATCAATATCAATTTCAATGTCAATGTCAATGTCAATATCAATTGGATAGTCAATATAAATTTCTATATCAATTGATAAATGGAAGAATCTTGAATACTTGATTCAGTAGTAAAGTGAGAGATAATCCCAAAACCTTAATTACTAATTTTTTTTTTAATAAGATCAATCTATATCAGGGACGGACAACTAATAACTAATAACTTATAACACCCAACTAGAATAAATCTACTCCCACCCATAAGCCTCACGTATCCGATGATAGATGTCAGTATTCTCGTAGAGTCCTGAGAACTTTTCAGCACAAGGTCCATCGGCAAATACTGGGATAAAATCACCTGAATGCTTAGTAGAGGTAAATGTAGTGACCAAACTATCCATAGTGGACCCTGGCTGTATTGTAAATCCTCCCGTCTCATGATCAGCAGTCAGTACAACAAGTGTCTCGCCATCTTTCGCAGCCCAATCTAAGACCTGCCCTATAAGCTTATCAAATTCTAAAAACTCAGATATGATATAATCCTCATCATTAGAATGACCGCCCCAGTCTATTTGTGATGATTCTATCATTATAAAGAATCCACCGGTTGATTTATTATCTAAGAATTCTATGCCATGCATGGAAGCATCTATTAGATAGTCTCGACCCTGTGCTACAGGAAGTGGATCACTATCTGACGTGAGATATCCAATTTTATTCGCAGTATTATTTTTAGATTTGTAAGTGGAAAAATCCTCTAAGAAGTTACCCATGGCATAACCTTTGGTTGTGAGTTCTGTTACGAGATCACGTTCGTCAGTTCTTCTATCAAAATATTTTTTTCCACCTCCTACAAAGTAATCGATGTCTGTCTTAAGAAAGTCAGCAGCTATCTCTTCATAATTTTTACGAGATACATTATGTGCTATGAATGATGCAGGCGTGGCATGCACAATCGTAGAGCTAGCAACCAGACCAGTAGGCATATTATAGGCTTCCGCTTCTTCCAGTAATGTTCTTACGGGTAGTGTATCATTATCTACACCTATGGCTCCGTTAAATGTCTTAACCCCACAAGCAAAAGAAGTGGCTGCAGCAGCTGAGTCTGTGATGAGACTATTATGGCTGTATGGCTTGTGCAATCCTATCACAGAGAATCGCTCCAGAGATGTCTTGTTCCCATTGGCATATGTACCAGCTGTGATTTGACCTACACCCATGCCGTCTCCTATGAGGAATATGACATTTTTTGCAATTTTTGGCTTTACTGGTTTTTCGATAAGAGGTGCAGAAGTTAGGACTTGACCTTTGGGAGTGCCACAAGCGTATAATAATATGACAATAATACTGATAATTAGGATTCTCATTGTTGCTGTTAATTTATGCCAAGATATACTTTTTACCAGGCAGAGTCTTTACGATCCCTCTAAATTCTAAATTTAGGAGTATAGAACTAATCTCGGTCATCTTAAGACCTGTCTGATAGACTAACGAGTCGACACCGAGTTCTTCTTGCTTTAGCTTTTCGATTATCTTCTTTTCGTTATCATCTAAGTCTATAAGCAGTTGCATCTGCTTGACCTCTGGTTGGTGTTCCCATCTCATAATATATGCTATATCATTGATGCTTGTGAGAAGATGGGCCTGATTGGTTTTAATTAGGAAATTGCATCCAGCTGACATCGTATCGGTATTCTTTCCAGGTACAGCGAATACATCTTTGTTCTGATCATTAGCATATATAGCGGTGATCATCGATCCGCCCTTGATGGCAGATTCTACGACGATGGTGATATCTGATAATGCAGATATAATCCGATTCCTTTGAGGGAAGTTCTCTCGCTCAGGTTGTGTATCCATTGAGAATTCTGTCATAAGTCCACCCTTATCCATCATCTTTCTGGCAAGCTGAGTATTAGTGGCTGGGTATATCTTATTGAGTCCATTGCCTAACACGCCGATAGTTGGTACCTCACATTCTACGCATTTCCTATGAGCTATCGTATCTATCCCATAAGCTAATCCACTGACGATGGTGACGTTGTAAGCTTTGAGTTCTTCTACTATTTTTTCGCATTGCATGATGCCATAGGGTGTCGGCTTACGAGTACCTACTATGGCTACTGTCCGAGGTACTTCCCATTCTACATTGCCTCTACTGTATAGGATGATGGGGCTGTCATTATAATGCTTAAGTCGGCTGGGGTAATCGTCATCTAAGTAGAAGGATGTATTTACCTTATTCTTTTGGATGGCTTCATATTCCCGTTCTGCGAGGTGGAAGTCTTTGAAGTTAGCGACATCAGCAGCTCGCTTAGGTCCTATGCCCGGTATTGCTTCTAATTGCCTATTAGATGCAGAGAATACTTCTTTAACACCTCCACAGTAACTGATTAGATTCTTAGTCTGTACTGCACCTATCTTGGGGATATAATTAAAAGCTAACTTATAGATCATGTCCGTCTCTTCCACTACTTATAGTTTTGTGCTTGTGATGTTTTGCCTTGCGACATTAGGATGTCATATATTTGTTTCTTTATTATCGGATCTTGTGGATTATAGGTATTTATAATATTCAGATAATGCAATGCCCAATCTTTCATATTCTGCTGCGAAAGTGTATTGGATATTTCTACAAAGAATTTCTGTAACTGAGAATAATCTTCCCTCTCCATCAGATACTTAAGATAGGTGGTAAGATATTCTATATCTGGTCTGCGAGATATGATACCTTTAAATGATGCTAGGAATTGAGGTAGATTTTTATCATACTTATATTTCTCTGCAGCTATACCTGACAACATAATATTAGCATTCTGATAATATGGTAGTATCTGTACGGCCTTCAGAGCATACGGTTCAGCCTCTAATATTAGTCTTTGTTTATCCGATGGATCAGAGACTTCTTTATGTTTATTAAATAATGCCGTGGCCATAAATGAGTTTGCTCGGGCACTGTTTTTAGAAGTTTTAATACCCTGCAGGTTAAGTGCTAATTCGGATTCCCAGGCAGGTACTCTGGTGATTGTCTTAATAGAAAATAAAATACCTATGACTACAATACTGCCTATCAGATACTTCTTGTGTTCTGTCTGGCTTATTTTTTTGGACAGCTTTTGTAGTAGATAGACTATGATTATACAAATGCCAAGTGAAGCCATGAATGCAAACCTTTCATTCATAAAAGTACCGACACCTACGACCACGTTAGATACAATAGAAATAGAAGCGAAGTAGAAGAAAATAGCAAAGGAAATCTTCTTATGTTTCTTCCATGATGTAAATATCAATCCGATCATGATCACATGCACGATGAGTGAAAGAATCACCCGCCAATCTCCGAATGACATAATCGGAATATGATAAGGATAGTAATCATGTGTCAGTGGGTGAGGAAAAAAACTGAGCTGGATATATTTTAGAAGTGTATAAATGATCGTGGAATAGCGTTGTCCAGAATTCATACCAACAAATGGATTATTCATCACATCTGTAGACTCAGCTGTGCTAAAATCTATGATAGAAAACCGGATGGCTAAGTAAGCAATTGTAGTGAGCAATAGAACTCCAAATACAGGCACTATAGATTTCCGATAATCAGGCCTAAATAGCCATAAGGCAACTGGAATTATAGCTAAGAATGTAATCGTATTTTCTTTGGATAATAGACCTAGCATATAGATGATTGCCATGAGAACTATAGATGTCACCTTCTGAGTATCTACATATTTCAATGCATAGAATAAGGCCAATATGCTGAATAAGAAAGCCATAATTTCATCTCGACCCTTAATGTTAGCCACTGCTTCTGTATGTATAGGGTGTAGTAAGAATAACACAGCTACTAAGAATGAAAAGGATAGAAACACTTTCTTAGAATATACTTTCTCTAAGAATAATCGACGTAGACAGATCCATGCAAAGAAGCCAGAGAGACCATATAGAATAATATTAATAAAATGACTGATCTTAGGACTTAGACCAAATATCTGATATTCTATAGCAAAGGTGATCAGAGACAATGGACGGTATCGACCTCCCGGTAATAGCTGTGTCGCTTCTCCTAAGTATCCTCGGAATGTATCGGTGGTGAATATTTCCCAAATACCTGCAAAACCTTTCTTCACAAAATTATTTTCTGAGAGTGCAATCTTATCATCTAAGACATAGCCATAACTAAGGCACTGAAAATATAGGATCATTGCCAGCATTAGAAAGCCACCCAGTGCATAGTATAAGGTCTTTTTGTCGATATCTCTGATGCTGTATCGAGGGCTGCTTACAGTTGGAATTGACCCATTCTTTGGAAGTTTTTTCTTTTTCTTATTCATGACATTTCAGTGGATAGGCAAAATAAATTATTTTTACCATATTATTTCTATCTATAATTCATAAAGTATTGATAAACATAGATAAAACCAAGCATAAAACTATTTCCATTCGCATGATGACCACAGTGTCCATGATGCTCCTATTACCTAGCTTATGCATATCACAGATTAATCTTAAGGTCGGCTACAGCGCTAACTTTCTCGACGCAGGAACTAATAATACCATTCTCAAGCTTGCTAATGAAAAAGCTGTTGCTATGGGATTGGATTTATTTTCGTCTTTTTCAGATCTCAATACCCTGCATGGTGTAAATATAGGGATGAGGTATCTCCTCGGCAATAATAATGCAATAGAGCTTAGCTATGAGAGTATGGGACGGAAGAGAGAATTACTCGCTAGATCTGACAATGATGCCGTTAGGCAGACTGAGTTATTTTACTCATTTAAGCAGTATATGATAGGCTATCAGAGTATCTTCGGACAGTATGGATTTGGGACAGCGATAGCTTATAATCGATTTAATATAAAGGAGGAATTTCAAGATCGGAAGCGTGCATTCTTAAGCCAAGGGCAATGGGTGGCTAGATTTAATCTGGCACTATATTATAAAAGTAATGATGCGGTGTCTCTCTCTATACAACCTTATGTACAAATTGCAATACAAAGTATAGATCTTACTGACCTATCCACCTATCTGAAAGTGGCTACTCTCAGTGATTCAAATGAGAAGTTTTCTAATTTCGGTCTTTCTGTTATTATCTATAATGGGAGGCAATAGATACATTCGCTTACTTGCTTATCGTCATTTGCGTAGATAGAATATCTGGAGAGGGAACAGATTCTGTACATGCCTCAGAAAATTCAATATCAGCAGATATTATATCTAACATAATCGGTAATGCAAAACTATCTGCCACAACGCCTCCACTATAATAGGTATACTCATAATCTTCACCATCTATGGTGATCATCATTTCGACTTCCATTTGTCCTTCCCATACACATCCGACATCACATGGGCAGAATTCATTATCCAGGCTTTCGATCGTGATACTCATATCGTCAGGGAAGCAATAGCTTTCTCCAGATTCTACTTTGAATGATGTGTTATATTGCACCTCGATGCAATCATCTTTTTTGCTACAAGAAATAATGGTCACAGATAGAGCCAGTATCAAAAGGGAATTAAGCAGTAGATATTTCATAGAAATGTATTTATACTACAATAGACGCTTATTGTTCTATGAGTGTTGGATTTGCATACAGGTATTCACAGAAGTAAGTTAAGTGTACTTTAATCATAGATTGCGCCTTTGAATTTCTGGTATTCTAACTTCATGGCTCTTTGCTAACGAATGAAGAAGCAGCAGCTATAATACAAAATAATATAGTTCGTTATATTGGAGGAGGGGAAGGAAAAATCTAAGTTATGTAAAATAATAAAACAGGAGGATATTTCTATTCAAGAATTTCGATCTGTTTTTATTTAAATTTTCACAAAATAATAAAGTAACTAAATGCTCTACTTAAAGACACTTCTTACATGCAGTTTACTCATGTTTGGCTTAAGTTTAGTTTCTCAATCAGATATAGAACAAATTTTTATAGATGATCTACAGGTATTTACTAAGACAATAGAGGGTGAGACATACTTCTACTCTAATGATAGCTCTGATCAGAATGATCAAAGCGAAGGTGTATCAATTAGTAGGCTGAATGGTAATACGCTGGAAGAACTGTCTTTTATCGATACGCTGAGCGATAGTCTTATTTGCATTAGTTTCATTGATTTCTGGTATGAAGATAATGGGTTTCATTTTCTTGCATATAGTCGTAATGTATTATTAGACAAACACTATATGTCGATAGGAGCATTAGACTTTTCTACCCAAAAAATTGATGTAATATCAAGCAACTCCATAGAAATTTATTCAGATTTCACTTTTTTCGATCATTATCTTTATGGTGTTTCAGAAAGTCGGACATGGATTATTACGGAAGACTCCAGTCTTAATGGCAATCCTATTAATGCAATTAGACTACAGTATCAAGATGGATTGCTTCAATCGAAAAGATTTTCAATTAATAGCTATTCAAATGCTTTTTCCCTAAAAGATGCATACTATGATATTGAAAAACGAAGATACTATGTTTATATAGGAGAAACCTTTTTTATACTTGACGATAACTTCGATCTATTAAGTAGTAAAAAATATGCTGTTAGAAACAATGCAATTCTTTTTAATGGTCCTGATGCACTTGTCATAGGTCATGATCAAGATTCATTAGTTATGTTAGATAGGTTATCTCAAAGTCTCAATAGATATAATAAATCTATTGTAATTAGAAAAAATGTAGTAAAGAGGGACAGTATCTTCTTTAACACAGATTATGTAAATTATAACCCAGAAGATGATTGCTATTACTTAAGAAAATTTTTTAAAGAGAATTACAATTATCTTTTATTTTCGAGATCATCTGGTAATGGATTTAATGATGATTATGGATTTAACATATTACAGTTTTCTAAGCAAGGAGAACTTTTATGTGACTTTCGTATAGATCTCGATAGGCCTGCAACAGTTTTTTCATTTGACTTTATCGATGATGACAATATTGTAGGTTCAGGTTCATATTTCGATAATTTTACAAATGTAGATCACTTTATATTTAGCTTAAAACTTGGTGATATAAAAACATCAACTGGGACGATCACCTTATCAACGTTAGAAAGTATGATCATTCAAAACCCAGTGACGGAATATCTTCACTTAAGGTCTAATAAATATGTGAGAAGTCATATCATAGATGGCCAAGGACGAATTGTACTTAATTCTTCAGGAGAGACGCAGATAGATATATCTAATCTATCGTCAGGTGCATATGTGTTTCGATATCTATTTCATAATGGGTGGAAAAATGAGAGATTCATTAAGTTGTAAATACCAGTTAAAAGTTTCTCTGTTAAGCGTAAGCTGCGCCTATGATTTGGCGATATGCTAATTTATAGAAAAATAAATTTTGACATCACTCCGACGCAGGCACAGCCTACGCCGAGCAATATTTTAATTTCCAAATTCGATATCTGTAAGTCTCTTCGTTAAGCGTAGGCTGCGCCTACGCTTAGGCGATATTCTAAATTAATACAAGAAATCATATTCAGTAGATTCTTATTACTCAAAATAAATTTTGACATCACTCCGGTGCAGGCACAGCCAACGGCCGAGCAATATTCTCATTTTCTAAATTAATCATTGATACTATAGAACCTAATTAATATTAGAGACTTTTATACAATCAAATTACTCGGTAATTTATTACCCTAATGCCTCCTTAACCAACTCAGCTTGCTGTGCATCATGGATTTTCTTAAATCCTGTCGCAGGACTGGCAGTTGCCTTTCTCGATATCAGTTCGATATCGGTATGTCTCCAGTATCTCATCAGATAATCCCAAGAGCCCATGTTAGCTGATTCTTCTTGTACCCAGAACATTTTTGCTTTGCTATACTTTTTCATAACCTTAGCGATCTGATCTTCTGGAAGAGGGTAGAGCTGCTCTAGTCTGACTATGGCAACATCATTTCTTTTGTTTTCTTCTTTTGCTGCAAGCAGATCGTAGTAGACCTTTCCAGAGCAGAAGAGTAGCCTTTTCACATCTTTAGCTTTTGCTGTTGGGTCGTCTATGAGTTCTTGGAACTTAGTACCAGACGCAAATTCTTTCTTGTCTGATACTGCTCTCGGATGTCTCAGCATAGACTTAGGAGACATCACGACAAGCGGCTTTCCTTAGGTGATATTCTAAATTAATACAAGAAATCATATTCAGTAGAATCGTAATATTCAAAATAAATTTTGACATCACTCCGACACAGGCACAGCCAACGCCGAGCAATATTTTAATTTCCAAATTCGATATCTGTAAGTCTCTTCGTTAAGCGTAGGCTGCGCCTACGCTTAGGTGATATTCAAATTTATTAGAAGAAATCACATTCAGTAGAATCGTAATATTCAAAATAAATTTTGACATCACTCCGATGCAGGCACAGCCAACGCCGAGCAATATTTTAATTTCCAAATTCGATATCTGTAAGTCTCTTCGTTAAGCGTAGGCTGCGCCTACGCTTAGGTGATATTCTAAATTAATACAAGAAATCATATTCAGTAGAATCGTAATATTCAAAATAAATTTTGACATCACTCCGACGCAGGCACAGCCAACGCCGAGCAATATTCTAATTTTCAAATTCGATATCTTTATGTCTCTTCGTTAAGCGTAGGCTGCGCCTACGCTTAGGCGATATTCTAAATTAATACAAGAAATCATATTCAGTAGAATCGTAATATTCAAAATAAATTTTGACATCACTCCGACGTAGGCACAACCAACGCCGAGCAATATTTTAATTTCCAAATTCGATATCTGTAAGTCTCTTCGTTGAGCGTAGGCTGCGCCTACGCTTAGGTGATATTCAAATTTATTAGAAGAAATCACATTCAGTAGAATCGTAATATTCAAAATAAATTTTGACATCACTCCGATGCAGGCACAGCCAACGGCCGAGCAATATTCTCATTTTCTAAACTAATCATTGATACTATAGAACCTGATCAATAAAAGAAACTTCTATACAATCAGATTGCCTGGTAATTTATTACCCTAATGCCTCCTTAACCAACTCCGCCTGTTGAGCATCATGGATTTTCTTAAATCCTGTCGCAGGACTAGCAGTCGCTTTTCTCGATATCAGTTCGATATCGGTATGTCTCCAGTATCTCATCAGATAATCCCAAGATCCCATGTTAGCAGATTCTTCTTGTACCCAGAACAATTTTGCTTTACTGTACTTTTTCATAACCTTAGCGATCTGATCTTCTGGAAGAGGGTAGAGTTGCTCTAGTCTGACTATGGCAACATCATTTCTTTTGTTTTCTTCCTTTGCTGCAAGCAGATCGTAGTAGACCTTTCCAGAGCAGAAGAGTAGTCTTTTCACATCTTTAGCTTTTGCAGTTGGGTCGTCTATGAGTTCTTGGAACTTAGTACCAGACGCAAATTCTTTCTTGTCTGATACTGCTCTCGGATGTCTCAGCATAGATTTAGGTGACATTACTACGAGTGGCTTTCTTGTATCCATGGCGAGTTGTCTTCTGAGTATATGGAAGAAGTTAGCTGGCGTCGTCATATTAGCTACCGTTATATTCCACTCAGCTGTCATCTGTAGGAATCTCTCTAATCTGGCACTGGAGTGCTCGGGTCCTTGCCCCTCGTAACCATGTGGCAATAGCATCACCAGTCCACTCATTCTCTGCCACTTACTATCCGCAGCACTGATGAACTGATCGACCATAGACTGAGCGCCGTTGTAGAAATCTCCGAACTGCGCCTCCCAGATAACCAGTGTATCAGGATTAGCTAATGAGTATCCATACTCGAACCCTAATACCGCAAATTCAGAAAGCAAACTATTAAATAATCTGAACTGTCCTTGCTGCTTATCTATTCCACTAAGTCTGTTGTGTTCTTTGTATGTCTTAGCATCATTAAAGACCGCATGTCTGTGTGAGAAAGTACCTCTCTTTACATCCTGACCACTCATTCTGATATCTTTATTTTCTGTCAGAATGGAACCATAAGCTAACAGCTCCGCAAGTGCCCAGTCGAGCTGGTTCTTATCGAGTAACTTATGCGTATTCTTAAGTAATCTGTTGACCTTAGACAGTGGTGTCATTCCTTTAGGTACTTCAGAGATATGCTTTAGAATCTTTTCTATCTTGGTCTTAGCGATACCTGTATTTGGCGATTTCTGATCCTTAGGGTTATTGGTACGCTTCAGTGATTGCCATGCTTTCTCTGGTGACTGATAAGAATAGGGTAGTGATTTTTCTTTAGTCAGATCTAGCCTTTCTTGTAGTAAGTTCCAGAAGTCTTTCTCTAAGTCTTCCGCCATCTCTTGTTCTAGCTCTCCACTAGATAATAGGCTCTTGATATATATCTCTCTCGGGTTAGGATGATTCTTTATAAAGTCATACATCTCTGGTTGTGTAAACTTAGGATCGTCCCCTTCATTATGTCCATGCTTACGATAGCATACCATATCTATGAATACATCATTGTTAAATTTCTGTCTATATTCGGTCGCCAGCTCACATGCGAATACGACAGCATCTGGATCGTCACCATTGATATGGAAGACTGGTGCTTGCACGATTCCTGCAGCAGCAGTACAATAAGTAGATGATCTAGCATCATCGAAGTCTGTCGTGAATCCTATTTGATTATTTATAACAAAATGAATCGTTCCACCAGTGTAGTATCCTTCTAACTGACTCATCTGTACAGTCTCGAATAATACACCTTGACCAGCAATAGCCGCATCACCATGTATGAGAATCGGTAAGATCTTGTCGTAATCACTTCCGTATAATATATCTGCCTTCGCTCTTGCAAATCCCTCTACCACGGGGTCTACTGCCTCTAAGTGTGATGGGTTAGGTGCCAGCTTGAGATGTATTTTTTTATTAGCAGTGGTCTCTACTTGTGATGAGTATCCCATATGGTACTTAACATCTCCATCGCCAAAACTCTGATCCGGAATCGCTGTACCTTCGAACTCATTGAATATGTGCTCATATGTCTTTCCCATTATATTAGCCAAGACATTAAGTCTCCCTCTGTGAGCCATTCCTATGACCACTTCTTCTACTTTATCTGCGGCACCTTTATTGATTATAGAATCTAATGCTGCGATAGTAGATTCTCCTCCTTCGAGAGAGAATCTTTTCTGACCGACATATTTAGTGTGCAAGAATTTCTCGAATATAACGGCACCGTTTAGTTTTTTGAGAATTCTCTTTTTCTTTTTGATATCATGGCCGTAATCTTTAGCTAATGTTCTGTTCTCGATCTTATCACGTAACCACATGCGCTTCTCACGATTCTCTATGTAAGTATATTCGTAACCAATATTGCCAGTATATAATTCTTCACACTTTGCTATGATCTCTCTAAGCGTCGACTCGCCCATTCCTATCTCATATCCAGAGACAAATGTCTGATCGAGATCATCTTCCGCTAAGTTGTAGTCTGATATATTAAGATGAGGATCACGATCTCTTCTATTCCTTATTGGATTAGTAGAGGATAGGAGATGACCTCTATTTCTGTATCCATGTATAATAGACATAACGCTAAATTCCTTATTCACATCTGACAACTCTCTACTTACAGATCCATTACTACGGTTAGCTGAGACTGTAGTTCCGTTACTCCCATTCGTATGACCAAACTCGAAACCTTCAAAAAATAGTCTCCACCCATCTTCCACGGAAGCAGCATCCATAGCATATTTTTCATACATCTTGTCTATGAATGTAGGGTGAGCGTTAAATACGTAAGAATAGTCTATCATTTTTTGATTTTTATAGAAAAGCTACGAATGGATATTGAGCAAAGAATATTGATGATCCCCACATATCTCGCTATTATCTAAGAAATTGACGTTTCGTATCTTTTTTCTTTTATATTTTAAAAAATAGAAATGGGTGTTCAGTTACTAAGAATTGTCAAAATTTTGGATATAAATATAAAGTAAATTTACTATGTGTAAAGACTTATAGTAGAGCTAATTAAGTGAAAATATATAATAACTCTAAGTTTCACATTTTTCTTATAAATGTTATTCAAAAACCATACTTAAATCTTAACTTATGGGACGATTAACATATAAACTATGAAAATATTAAAAATTCTGACTTCAAAATCTAAAAAACAGTACTTTTGCAATCCAAAATTATTAAAATAGGAATATATGGCACAACACGCATCATCAAAGAAGAGAATTAGACAAGACGCTAAGAAAAGAGTACACAATAGATACTATAAGAAATCTACTCGTACAGCTATTGCTAACTTGAGAGAAATGACCGACAAGACAGAAGCTGAGAAATTTCTCCCTAAAGTAGTCAGTATGATCGATAGATTAGCTAAGAAGAACAGCTGGCACAAGAACAAAGCGGGTAACGTAAAAAGCAAACTAGCAAAGTTTGTTAATGCTATTGCGTAATACGCTTTAACTTTTATTAATTTTCTACACCAACTGCTGGATCATCTTCCGGCAGTTCGTAATCTCTGGATTTCTTACCGAATATTCTGAAGTACCTACGAGGATTTAGACGTATATCTTGCAACAGTAGATCCATTTCCCTTGTTGTCTCATTTAGATTATCATATAGGGCTTCATCATTTAGCATTTTTCCGAGAGTACCTTGACCTGAGTCTAACTTATCTACAAGCGTTTTTAGTTCCTTCATCGTAGCAGTTGCTTCAGTCATTGTTGACTCCACACCTTGTAGACTGGATTGTGCCAGGTCGATTGTGCCATTTGTCTTCTTCATGGTCTCTGATAGTTTGACTTGGCTAAGATCATTGGTGACCGTCGATACATTATTAAGGATACTATTGAGCTTCGATTGACTTTGTACAAGAGACTCTGTGATCACAGCCATGTTAGCCATAGTAACTTCTATATTCTTAGAAGAATTAATCATCAGATTATTCATACGAGAAGTAATAGAGGATAGATTCTGCATAGACTTTGACAGCTCATGCACGGATACATCTATCGCAGCCTGAGAATCTGGATTACCTATATTACTGAGTGTACTATCTATTATGGTGCTGACATTTTTAAGTTGTGATCCGAGGTCGTTATCACCCAGAAGAGTGCCGACAAGACTTGTAGTTTTAGACTTTACAGTAGCACCTAATTCTAAGCAATCGCTGGAATCGTCTGTACACATCTTATCGAATATAAGTTCTATCACTTTTCCCCCTAATGGACTCTCTGCTCTTAAGTCTGCAACCACTTCCTTCGGAAGACGTATATTTTTATCTACAGTAAATCCCAGTTTGATTTTTCTAACATTCTCAGGAAGTGGCTCGATGGAGATGACTGTTCCCACAACCACTCCATTAATCTGGACCTTACTAGCTGTGGTGACATCTTGTACATTATCGTACAAGCCATAGTATGTCTTATCTCCACTGAGAAGATTCTTTCCAGACAAAAATTTATAACCCCAAATGGAAAGCGCAATAGTAACGATGGCCAACAAGGCTAATTTGATTTCTTTCTTCATATTAAATGTAAAACTATAGGAAATGAATGGTTTTTATACAGAATTTCTTCAAGAACATATAAATAACTGGCTTATGTAAGATAAGTAGCTATGCTTAAGATTTTTCTCCTCTACACTACGAATCTATACTTGGCTATAATTCTTAGAACAAGATGGAATTGATAGCAGTGAATCTTATTTCAGATCTATCCCTTCTAATAATCTGTTAATTGTAGACACATAGGCACCCTTGTAACCCAATGCTCTCATTTTTGTTCTATCCTGCTTAGCTTCTTCGATGTTGCGGTACTGGCCGATTGCATACATGTATTGTCCATTTTTATTCTGGATGATTCTGGATCGGTGCACTTTGTTGTAATCGAGATTGATATGAAAATCTTGTGTCTTTTTAGTAGCTATCACAAGCACATAACCATCCTCATCATCTCGGAGTATCGGATTAGTCTTTGCAGGATGTGGTCGTGTTGCTCTTAAATCCTTGTTAATTTCAGCATTAGAAGGATTGGAATATGTAATGGGAGCACTGACTGGTGAGTTAGAGATGTTCTTCTGTAAATATTGATTTATACCTTCAGCTATTTTCTTTGCTATCTTGATCCTTCCTTTCTTATTCGTGAGAGTATAGAAGTCGTGCTTGTTAGTTAAGTAGCCTGCCTCTATTAGGATGGATGGTATATTGATGTTTTTCAGTACAGCAAAGTTGGCTTGCTTGACACCTCTGCTTTTATGTCCAGGTAGCTGAGAGAGCTTGGCTTCTACACTTGTTGCTATTTCTATACTTTTCTTAAGATTATCTGATTTTAATGTGGCGGCAAGTATCCATGATTCCGGGCCACTGCTATCCGTATGATCGCAGTCAGAATGGGTCGCATCGATTCCTGATTCTATAATTCCATACTGTTCAGAATTATGATGAGCGGATAGATGATCATTAGATAGATGTGGTCCATAGACAAATGTTTCGGAACCTCTTACATTGTCTATAGCTATAGAGTTAGCATGTACGGAGACAAACATATCTGCCTTCTGACAATTAGCGATCGCCGCTCTTTGTGACAATGTGAGAAAATTATCTTCCGTCCTTGTAAATATGATATCGACGTTAGGATTGATTTGTCGGAGTTGCTGAGCGATATCCTTAGAAAGAGATAATGCGATGTGCTTCTCATTGTAAGCATGTCCATTACATCCACTATCCTTACCACCATGACCAGGATCTATTACTATTATGGGATTTGTTTTTACTTTGGTGCTCGATATAGATTGGGCATATAATTGCGTTGATATACAAGGCATTATAGTCGAAACCATAACTATAACTATGAAACAGAAATCAGGGAACCTCCTGAATGAGACCATTAGTATGTATCTTATTATAAATGAGGCTCAAATATATTAAATATTATTCTAATGTGTACCTTTAGATAATCATTTTGATCAGAGCTTATATAATAATATTATCCATCTTTTTCTGCACTTCTATCAGTTACACACAGATAGATAGCACAGCTGTTCCTGCCGTTAACAAAGATTTAACCACAACCAAGACAGAGGTAAAAATTTCAGATTCTGGATTAGAATCTAAGATATTGTCTGGTGCTATAGATTCTCAGATCTATGATCACAAGACCAGTAAGATGCATCTATATGGAGAGGCATTTGTCACATACGAGGATAAGGAACTTAAGGCCGATTATATCATCTTAGATATGAATAATAATATAGCAGAAGCTAGATCAGTAGGGAAGGGTAGAAATAAAGTTAGACCTACATTCATAGATGCAGGTAAGGAGTATAAGTACAATGGATTGAAATATAATTTTGATACTGAGAAAGGTATTGTCTATGATGCATTGTTTTCTGAAAGTGGATTTTTCATACATGGAGAGAAGACTAAGTACGTCAGTGCAGGAGGCGATAAGTATACGGAGAGTGATGATGTAATCTATAATCAGGGAGCCACCATCACGACCTGTGATCATGAGCATCCACATTTTGGATTTAAGGCAAGAAGGATGAAGGTCGTAAAGGACAAAGTGGTTGTTGTAGGTCCATCTAACCTAAGGCTTGGAGGTGTAGCTACACCTATTTGGTTGCCGTTTGGGTTCTACCCATTAGTAGAAGGTAAGAGCTCAGGATTTATTTTTCCAAAAGACTTCGAGTTTAATTCTCAGAATTTAGGTTTTGGACTGAAGGGTTTTGGGTGGTATTTTCCTGTGAGTGATTATATGCATCTCACCGTCACGGCTGACGCATATACGCGAGGGTCATATGCACTTAATCTTAATTCTAACTATCGGAAGAGGTATAAGTACAATGGAAGCTTTAGTATGAATTTTACGGATAGAAGATTCGATGATGAGGTAGGTGAAGAAGTAATCGTAAATTCTCAAAAAGGATACACCCTCAGTTATTCCCATAATCAAGACAATCAAGCACATCCATTTGTAACTGTAGGCGGACGGATTAATATTGTAGGTAATGATAATCAGAATAGAAACAATAATGATGCGGTAAGTGTATTCAAGAATACCTACAGCTCTAATTTTTTCTACCGACATAGTATGCCGAATACGCCATTTAATCTATCGGTAGGTCTTAATCATAATCAGAATACCAGAACAAGAGTTGTCAATGTTACATTTCCTGATGCCACTCTTAATATGAATACGATCTACCCATTCAAAAGAAAAAATAAAGGCTCTAATAAGGAAGTTTGGTTTGAGAGAATTTCATTGGACTATGATGCTAAGTTCAGAAGTCTGGTGCAGACCACAGACACTACTCTATTTACATCGAAGACATTAGACGATCTTAAGACGGGACTATCTCACACGGTCAAGACGGACTATAGTACAAGTGTATTGAAGTATTTTAATATTGTAGCAAATGCCAGCTATGACGAGGTCGCTGTGCTAAATACTACTGAAAGAGGGATCAATAGTATCGTCGATAGACTGGACACTACCGTAGTGGAGGAATTCCAGCAAATTTTCATAGATACAATATACAAAGACACTCTGGTAAGTAATACCATGACTGGATTCGATACTTATAGAAGCTACAGAGCAGGAGTCCGAATCAATACGACATTATTCGGGACAGCTCGATTTGCTAAGGGTTGGTTGCGAGGTATCAGGCAGACGATTAAGCCATCTGTAGGTTATTCGTATGCGCCAGATTCTCGGTCACAATATGTAGACTCACTTTTCTATCTTGTAGATACAGAGAGAGCTCCTATCGGTTATACACGATTCGATAATGGACCTTTCGGAAATCCACGATTATCAGACCTCCAATCACAATTAGAATTTCGTGTAAATAATGTTGTGGAAATCAAACACTGGTCAAAGAAAGATTCTACGGAAAAGAAGTTTAAGATTTTTGATAATCTTAATGCTAATATGACTTACAACTTTGCCAGAGACAGCTTAAAGTTATCTCCACTTCGGCTAAGTAGTACGACAAGGTTTTTTAAAGGGGTGTCTCAACTAACATCGAGTTGGACATTCGATCCGTACATGGAAGTCAATAATCGATCTGTTAATACGACCGTCAGAAGTCAGACTGGAAAGTGGTTAAGGGTAGAAAGAGGAATGGTCCGACTGACTAATAATTTGGACTTTAAGAAGATAAAGCAACTCTTCACAGGTAGGAAGAAAGATGAGAATGACAGTTTAACAGATATAGAAGCCTCATCGAGGAGTGACGAAGAATCGGATAGAGATAGATCCAGTTTTGGAGGACTCGGACAATCACCTCTATCAGATAATAGAGAGGACGAAGAACCAGATGATGAGGCAGCCATAATCAAACCTAAAAGAAGAAAGATATTCGACCTCGTCGAGAGTCTCAGAATCAGTCACAATATGGTCTATGAAATTAGTGCTGTCGATGGGGATGTTAGTTCAGAATTAACGATTAATTCATTAGAAATCCGAGGGACGATTCCTCTGACAGATAATTGGTCGGTGAGTCTGGGGACGATTGGTTATAATTTTGCGACCAGTAGACTGACCTATCCTGACTTAGGATTCCGACGTAAGTTACACTGCTGGGATATGTCATTTAACTGGACCCCTTATCGAGAAGCTTACTCATTCTCTATCGGTGTTACCAGTAGTAATCTTAATTTTCTTAAGTACGATTATGGAAGGAATAACGTGGATGGCTTGTTTAATCAGTTGGGTCCTCGATAAGGAATTATTGAGGATACGAGATAATAGAATCTGTCCAATCTCTTCCAATATAGCCAGTATAGATTTGAGGTAAGTCTTTGTTAGTCAGTTGATTGTTAAGTATTAGGGATTTACTCTATAACTAATCTCAGATTGACAACTGACTCTTATCACATTCACTCATTTTGTTATGTAAATATTACTATCTTTGCGGCTGCTAAAATCAGATTTTCGTAATCCCTTTTGGTTAAATTAAACATTAAATGGCTACATATTTATCAACAGACGCAATCGAAGAAATTTTCAAAGAACACGGTGGAAGTAATACTAACACTGGATCTATAGAAGGCCAGATTGCTTTATTTACGTTTAGAATAGCAGAACTATCTAAGCACCTTCTCAGTAACAAGAAAGACCATTCATCAAGAAGAGCATTACTCGCATTAGTCGGAAAAAGAAAGAAACTACTTAATTATCTGTCTCGTAAGGATATCAATCGTTACAGAACGATCATTGAGAAGCTGAGCATCAGAAAGTAAGCCATTCGCTTATTAACTGGTACTACTATAGAATAAGTAGGTTCGGCTTGCTCCATAATGCAAGAGAGCTATACAACCTTATATAACAATAAAGAATAATACAAGATGGGAAAGCAGACTCCTATAACGACTAGTTTCGAATTACCTAATGGTGAGAAAGTAACCATAGAAACTGGAAAATTAGCTACACAAGCTCATGGCTCGGTAGTTATCAGAATAGGTAATACAATGTTATTTTGCTCAGTAGTCTCAGCATATGAGCCGAGAGAGGGGCAGAGTTTCTTTCCACTATCTGTAGATTATCAAGAAAAATTTGCATCAATAGGGCGTATCCCTGGTAACTTCTTCCGTAGGGAAACAAGATTATCTGATTATGAGATATTAACATCAAGATTAGTAGATAGAGCGATCAGACCATTATTCCCTAAGGGATATATGAATGATACACAAGTAATCATCAATCTTATCTCAGCAGAAGCAGATAGATTGCCTGATGCTTACACTGCGCTTGCAGCTTCTACAGCAATCATGCTATCAGATATTCCATGGGCAGGTCCATTATCTGAGGTAAGAGTAGCTAAGATAGACGGAGAGTATGTAGTCAATCCTTCTAAAACTGAATTAGAAAAAGCTTCTATGGAGATTATCGTTGCAGCAACGATGAAGGACGTCATGATGGTAGAAGGTGAAGCTAAGGAATGTCAAGAATCTGAGCTTATCGAAGCAATCAAAGTCGGACACGAAGCGATCAAAGTACAATGTCAGGCTCAGTTAGACTTAGTAGAGAAAGCAGGACAACCTAAAAGAGAAGTCGAAGTACCAGAGTTAGATGAAGAGATTAAAGCATGGGTTAAGAGTAAGACTCATGATAAGATATTAGAAATATCAAGGGGCGCATTAGATAAGAAGACAAGAAAGAATGCATTCAAAGATCTTAAAGAAGAACTTAAGGCAACTATAATAGAAGAAAAAGGTGAAGAGTGGGCTGAAGAGAATATGGGAGAGGCTAAGGATTGTTATGAGAAGATAAAGAAAGAGACTATTAGAACGATGGTCCTCGAAGAAGGTGTGAGATTAGATGGCAGAAAAAGCGATGAGGTCAGACCGATATGGACTGAGATTGATTATCTACCTTCTGCTCACGGATCTGCCATATTTAATAGAGGAGAAACGCAGGCACTTACCTCTCTAACATTAGGATCTAAGCTCGACAAGAAAATGGTCGATAATGCCTTAGGAAATTACTTTGAGAAATTCATACTACACTATAACTTCCCTGCATTATCTGTAGGAGAAACGAAGCCTATGAGAGGCCCAGGGAGAAGAGAAGTCGGTCATGCTAATCTAGCTCACAGAGCATTACAGCAAGTATTACCAGAAAGCACACCGTACACAATAAGAATAGTCTCTGATATATTAGAGTCTAATGGATCATCATCCATGGCGACCGTCTGTGCTGGGTCATTAGCTATGATGGACGGCGGTATAGAGCTGACGGCTCCTGTATCAGGTATCGCGATGGGAATGATCGCCGAAGGTGATAAGATCGCAGTTCTTTCCGATATCTTAGGTGATGAAGATGCATTAGGTGATATGGACTTCAAAGTAACAGGAACTGAGAAGGGTATTACGGCTTGTCAGATGGATATCAAAATCGATGGTCTTCCATACGAGACATTAGAGAAAGCATTAACACAGGCCAAAGCTGGTCGTATACATATTCTTAACGAGATGGCTAAGACGATATCTTCTGCAAGAGAAGACTTCAAGCCTCATGCTCCGAGAATTGTAGAATTCAAAGTAGATAAGAGTTACATCGGTGCTATAATAGGACCAGGTGGTAAGATTATTCAAGACCTGCAAGCACGTACTGGTACGGTCATCAATATAGAAGAAGTCGATGATAAAGGAATCGTTTCTATATCTTCTAATGATAAAGACTCACTCGATGCTGCTAAGAGAGCGATAGATGAGATTGCATTCGAACCTACAGTAGGCGAAGAGTATGATTCAGTCGTAGCGTCTATTCAGGATTACGGATTGTTTGTAGACTTTAAGAGTAAGAGTGGACTTCTGCATATATCAGAAATCTCACATTCCAGAGTTAATAACTTAGGAGAACTTTTCAAAGTCGGAGATGCAATCAAGGTAAAAATCATTGGAATAGATCCAAAGTCAGGAAAAATGAGATTGTCAAGAAAAGCTCTTTTGCCTGATCCACGTGATTCTAAGCCAGCAGAGTAATAGTTAGCTACTACTAATTTCCCTTATTTTAGTTTAACTTAGTTAAAGCAGGACTTCGACATTAGATAATAGTGCATATAATATTGGGTAATAAGTGAGATCGTAAGTTCTACAAAATTAGAATAGATTTCCTTTATTAATCAAAACAAATCTCACTATGCCCTTAGCCAAGATAGCTATCTTGTTATGCTTAGGGATAATAATTGCGTACTATGTACCCATAGGAGAAATCAATCTTAAGTGGCTTTTTCTCTCGGCTTGTTGTTCCTTAATATTTGCGATTGTAAGTTTTCATAGTAATAGAAGTCTCTCTTCGATTTTTATCCTGTTAGTTTGCATTCTTATGGGGATACTCACTTACGAGTCTCACCAGATGTATTATGATCATAATCACTTCAGTAAGATTGCTCAGCCTGATGATATACTCATTATTACCATAGATAATGTCAATGTCAATTCTAAGAATATACAATGTAAATCGACTGTCAGTTATGCAGGGCCAAGCATTGATACATTGCAAAGGGTAGGAGGTAAGATATTGGTCTACTTTCCGTTAGAAGAGGAGATTAATTTATTCAGCGGGGTTAGCTTAGCGTTGGTGAATAATTCTTACGGCATATTTGAAAATAATAATCCTCTGACTTTCGATTATAAAGCATTCCTTGCTAATAAGAAAATCTACCATCAGTCTTATGCATATGAAGGTGGTTACACCATCCTATCATACGATCAGAAGAATATAATTTCTGGCACATCTGACAGATCCAGAAATTATGTGAAAGTCCTTCTCGATAATTATATCCATGATGACAAGAATAGAGCAATTGCAAGAGCTATGCTTTTAGGAGATCGTTCGCTTGTGGATGATGAGCTGAATAGAGCCTATAGTGATACAGGTGCTATTCACATTCTGGCAGTCTCTGGATTACATGTAGGTTTAGTAGGATGGTTTGTGCTGATGTTGCTCAAGCCTATTCAGAGGTTTAGATATACTGAAGTAATAATCAGCTTCATAGCTATAATGTCTATATGGTTGTATGTGCTCATGACAGGTAGTGGAGCACCTTCTATGAGAGCAGCGGCAATGTATTCTTGTGTGCTTGGGGCGCCATTATTTAGAAGGTATCTGAGTACTTACAATACTATCGGAGCTGCAGCTATCGGGATACTCTTACTTAATCCTAATCAGATGATGACGATTAGTTTTCAGTTTAGTTTTATTGCAGTTGTCAGTATTATATTTTTCTTTCCGCATGTCCAGAAGACATTGACATGGAATAGTAGAGTAGCTAATTATATTTGGCAGTTAGTTGCTCTGAGTATATCAGCTCAGATTCTATTAGCACCATTGTCGATTTATTATTTTCATAAGTTTCCTTTGCTGTTTTGGTTGAGTGGGATCGTAGCGATTCCTGCTGCAGGAATGATTATAGGATTAGGGATTGCATTGGTATTGACCTCGCTGATTCCATTTGTGTCAGCCTATATTACACCTATAGTAGGGCAATTGTTGGAGTGGGTAATTACAGGTTTGAATTTTTCTATTAACCTGATAGATAGCATACCTCATAATATCGTGGACGGAATATGGATTGATAGAATTTCGCTTTTGATATTATACTTTGGACTTCTTATCGCAATGATCGGAATGACTAAGAAAAAGGCAATTCTCATCTATGCTTGTGCAGGGTTATTTTTTCTGCAAGGTTGCTATCATCTATATGAAACTAACAAGATATGGAAGGAGAAGAACTTGGTCGTATATCACATATATAAGAATAGTATTGCTGAGTTCATTGCAGGAGGTGATAGAACTTATTTGTTACATAATGTGAATAAGGAAAGTACTGAGAATTGGAATTGCAAGAATTTTAGAATGTCAAAAAAGGTAAATAAGCTTACTGAATTGAGCGAAAAGAAAATTGAAACTCGACATGGGTTGATTGCAATAGATACAACTCTGATTTTGGTTAATCCAACAAAAGAATTACTCAATCATACAGTGAGCGAAGAAATTGATTTATACTTTTATACGGATGATGAAATAGAAATTGCGAAAAGTATAATAGAGAAGTATGCTATAAAAAAGATCGTGATAGATGGGTCTAATATTTTCACAAAGAAGAAAATAAAGGGATTGTTAGAAGAAAGAGGTATCGAATATCATGATACAGCTATCAGCGGAGCGTTTGTGTATGAGTTGTGAGTATCACAGCTAAGGTTGAAGTAGTCTATTGCTTTAATATTCGAAATATGATCATAATTTATGGTCTAAGCAGGGAATGAAGTTGTGACTACTCATTATCCAATTTGTTTACTTTTTTTCGAACGACATTTCTACCGACAGTATAGCAGTATATGCTTGCAGGTATGAATTCTATAGTTACACCATTTATTTTAATATTCTCCGTTATGTCAATCGTTGTTACCATTGTTTTTTGAAGATTATGTTTCCTACAAAATGATATTAGATTTTTCAACTCGTTGGTCTTTCTTGGGTACCTGTTACTCCATTTTAGTTCGATACACCAATGAGGTTTTTGATCCGCATGCAAAGAGACAATGTCTACCTCACCAGATTTCCATCTTGCATAATATAATTGATAATCATAGTTGTGTTGCCATTGGGAGTAGATTGCTGTTTCAACTAAATTTCCTATTAAACTATCTCCTACGGAAATAGGGGAAAAAAGTGCACTTCTTATAGAAGAGTTGGTCAGATATATTTTATAAAAATTCGCTCTTTTAAATTTCTTAGCATTATAATCAATTCTATGTATAACTTTTATAAGAAATGCTGCTTCTAAATATGTTATGTATCTCTTTATAGTATTTTTCGCTACGCCTGAGTTTTGTGATATTTCATCTAATGAAAGTTCATTTCCCGAATGATATGCTAGATATGTAAATAATGAATTTAATTCTTGGATATCATTGATTCCATATAAACTAGGCAAATCTCTTAGTAGCACCTTATCGATTATGTCATGTCTTATGTATCTGCCAGGATCTGATCTGATAGCCTCTGACAATGATAATTCTGGATATCCGCCATAATTTATGTATTGAATAAATTGTTCGTTTAAAGTTTTCATATCTGTTGCGGCATACTCCTCTGAAAGATAGTCAGAGTCCTCATCTTCAGTTACAGTCGTTTTTACAATTGTTCCGTTTCCAGTTAAATTAAGATATTCATGAAATGTCAATGGGGGCAGCAAAAATTCTGAGAACCTGCCTGCACCAGATTCTTTACTTTTTAGTTTTAAAGCGGCGGCAGCAGACCCAGAAACAATGAACTTAAAATTATGATATGAATCTACAAGTGATTTCAAATGTACTTCCCAGTTTTTCAAGTATTGTATCTCATCGAAAAAGAAAAAAAGTTCATCTCCGATACTTTTGTCATTAATTTTCAGTGATAGATTTACAAGTTCTTCTAACGATACTCCATTGAAAAGTGGTGTTTCAATAGAGAAATAGTTAATGTTCTTTGTGTTTACTCCCTGCGAAATCAATTTTTGAATTGAGTGGTAAATCATTACAGTTTTACCTACTCTCCTTGGTCCCATAAGAATCAATGCTCTTTTTATGAATCTTTCCTGAACCAAAGGAAAAAAGAGGTTGAAATACTCTCTATGTTGGAGTTTAAAATAGAAATCATCGATTTTATTTGATTTCCACCAGGGATTTTCAAAGTAAATTCTATTGATAATTTGACTTTCTTCAAACTTTATGGCCATATAAGATTAATTTATTGATCGTAAACGAATATAAGTAAACAATATAGTATTAGCAAGCTGATTCTGATTATGTTAAAAGTATGATCTCTGTAATTTATTGTGATGTTGAATGAAATCTCATCTTGTCAATCTGCTATCGGAAAATCTTAAAAGGAGGGATTAGACAGATCATCTTATCTAAGTGTAGTTATTTAGAGAAATCATCTGTAATAGCTAAAAGAGAATTAAATTTGATAGTGTCAAATAATTATATAATGGATGATGGTTTTAGTAAAAAATATTTGATGTAAATTTTAGTTAATAGTCTTAATCACTAATAATCAACCAAGATGCATACGCCTGACTTCTTAATATTTAGCAAGACAGAACGGGCTATCATTATTATTTTATTCGTGATCCTGATTTGTTTTTATGGCTATATATTTTTCTTGAGACCGCAGCAATCTATATCTACACATACTGACTTAGCCACGATATTACAGGAGGACAAAAGTGTTGCAACCGAAAGCATAAAATCTACCGAAGAAGAAGTAAAAGCACTTTCTAAAAAATCTACATTTTCGAAAAAGAAAAACTACAAGAAAAGTAGTTATAAGAAGTCTTACAAAAAGGCTGAGGTTATTCTACAAAGATTTGATCCCAATCAAATAGATAGTCTGACTTGGATTAGCTTAGGGGTAGGTAGATATACGGTCTCTAATATCCTTAAGTATAGAAGCAAAGGTGGCTTCTTCAGAACATGTGATGCCTTGTATAAAATCTATGGATTGGATAGTAGCCAGGTCACCACTCTCTTGCCGTACTGTTACATTGACGCAAGTCATGGAAAGCCTACTTACTCTAAATCAAAATATGAGAATAAAGCTGAGAGAATAATGGTAGACATTAATACAGCAGACACCACAGCTCTCAAGACACTCAAAGGTGTAGGATCTGTATATGCAGCGATGATCGTAAAGTATCGCGGTATCATAGGTGGCTTCCGTGACGTCCAAGGGATAACGAAGGTCTATGGCATTGAGCAAGAAGTGATCGATAATAATATAGAGTACCTAACTTGTAGTCCGCCTAACAATCTGATAGATATCAATACTGCAACTATAGAAGAACTGAATAAGTTATATGCCATCAACTACAAGCAATCCAAAATCATTATCAATTATCGGGATCAGCATGGTCCATTTCAAAAACTGGAAGACTTGAAATTGACTAAGGTGCTGACTGATTCTATGTACCTTAAGATGCTACCTTACATTACTCTGGGTAAGTAAATATTAAAGTTGATGTCTGGTTCATTTCTTAATCATTGGAGTATTCAGTGATTCTCAACTTATTCTGCATCGTCTCGTTAAGCTTTTGATTACCTTTATAACAATCACAACAATTTAGCCTTGAACAATCTCTGTTATCTCAATAAGTATCTCTGGAAGTACAGATGGAGACTGGCATTGGGGACCGTCTTTGTCGGTCTGTCTCAGTTCTTTATGGTTTTAGCACCTAAGGAGATCAGCAAGGCTCTCGACTTTATGGTCAGTAAGTCTGAGGAGATTGCAGGCACTGACAACACACAGAGTTTTAATGAGTTGTATGGACAGGAGATTATTAAGTTTTCTGCAACGGTCATCGGACTATTCTTATTGATGGGTTTCTTCCTCTATTGCATGCGTAAGACCATCATCGTGATGTCTCGACTGATCGAATATGATCTAAGAAAAGAAATATATCAGCACTATCAGACACTGGATCTTGCTTTCTATAAGCGGAATAAGACGGGAGACCTAATGGCCAGGCTGTCAGAAGATGTATCTAAAGTCAGGATGTATCTCGGTCCTGGATTAATGTATGGAATAAGAGTTACATTGCTCGTCTCGTTCGTGATAGTAGCAATGTTCCAAGTTAATGCTAAGCTGACTTTGTATACACTTTTGCCTTTGCCATTTCTAAGCCTTTCTATATTTTATGTCAGTAGTATCATACATAAGCGAAGCGATCTTATACAAAGACAAGTCTCTAAGCTTAATTCTATATCCCAAGAAGTCTATTCGGGCATACGTATAGTAAAGTCTTATGTAAAGGAAAAGCAGTTTGCCGATTACTTCGATGCTGAGAGCGAAAATTATAAAGAAAAATCTCTTGACTTGGCGAAGGTCAATGCTTTGTTTTTTCCACTCATGATCGTACTTATGAATATCAGTACAATCATAACCATATTTGTAGGAGGAACGTTATATGCTCAAGGACAAATCACTATAGGAAACCTTTTAGAATTCATAATTTATATCGGATATCTTAACTGGCCCATTACCTCTATTGGATGGATAGCATCTATTATACAGCAAGCTGAGGCATCTCAGAATAGAATAAATGAAATTCTCAAAATCGAGCCTAATATTACTAATCCAGTAATAGATAATAGAGAACTATCAGGTCAGATAGAATTTAGAAATGTATCATTCACCTATCCGGATACAGGCATAGAGGCGCTTAAGGATGTCTCCTTCAAGGTAGAATCAGGACAGCGATTAGCAATTGTAGGAAGAACTGCATCAGGCAAGAGTACGATTGCAGAGTTACTCCTGAGATTCTATGATGTTACTGAAGGAGAAATATTAATCGATGGGAGAAATATTAAGGATTTAGATCTTAGTAATTTGCGGAAACGAGTTGGCTATGTACCGCAGAATGTTTTCTTGTTTTCTGATACGATAGAAGACAATGTCCGATTCGGCAGATCAGACGCAGATAGTGATATGGTGCAGCAATACTCTAAGCATGCAGCCATAGATAATGATATCATGGACTTGCCAGATGCTTATGCAACATTTGTAGGAGAACGTGGCGTCACCTTATCTGGTGGTCAGAAGCAAAGATTATCTATCGCCAGAGCACTGATTAAGGATCCAGATATTATCCTAATGGATGATTCCTTATCGGCCATAGATGCTAATACAGAACACAAGATATTGTCCTACCTGGATGACGTACTTAAGTCTAAAACATCGATAATCATCACACACAGGGTATCGAGTTTGTTAGAATTTGACAATATATTAGTCCTTGAGAATGGTAAAATAGAGGAATTTGGCAGTCACGATGCACTAATAGATACTGGGGGATATTATAGCCAAATTGTTAAAAAACAGTACGAGTAGTCCTATTAATGCTGTATTTATGAGTTGTATAAGCTATAATGAATACGTTAAAATGGTAGAATCTCTTATAATTTATGGAAATAAACTATTTTAGTACTACCAAATATCACTACTGTGGAAAATGATAAAAAGTTCGAAAGTGTTTACTCTACGAAAGTAAGGGCAGGAAAGAGAAGAACCTATTTCTTTGATGTACGTCAGACAAAAGGTGAGGATTACTATATTACCATTACAGAAAGCACTAAGCGATTTGATGGTAATGGCTATGAGAGGCATAAGATATTTCTCTACAAAGAGGACTTTAATCGATTTATGAATAGTCTCAATGACACAGTAGATCATGTGAAGACTGATCTAATGCCAGACTTCGACTACGAATTATACGAACGTCGTCAGAAAGAATGGGAAGAGAAGTTAGCTTCAGGTGAGATAAATCGTGATGGTACCCCGAGAATAGAAGGACAAAATCATGAGACTACTGCCGAAGCACCGAAAGCTGAAGAAGCAGAAGCGCCCTCTACACAAGAAGAGCCTAAGGAAGATACACCTTCCGAGGAAGATCTTTCTTGGTAGGCTTTGACTTAAACTCTCTAAGATTATAAGATATAAAAACGGGCCATCAATTTTTTGATGGTCCGTTTTTTTGGTGTGCCATGCATGTTATATACCTATAGGGTTAAAGTTCTGAATGCCCCCAATGGTCGATGTTTGTAACATCGAACCGCTGTACTTGAAACCTATGTTTGTAATTAATTGAAATCCCCCCACTCGTCTGGGCTTGTAGCCCAGATGCAATATGCTTGATTCTATTAGAATCTGATAAGTTTGACACATAGTATACGCTACAAGCCTTAGAATTACATAAAAATGGATACGCTACTAAATCTAAAGATTTCTCCATTTCACATCGTTTCAGTCAAAATGGGTAAAGGGCTTATCTATACTATTTCCCCCCGCTCGTCTGGGCTTGTAACCCAGATGCAATATGCTTGATTCTATTAGAATCTGATAAGTTTGACACATAGTATACGCTACAAGCCTTAGAATTACATAAACATGGATACGCTACTAACTCTAAAGATTTATCCATTTCACATCGTTTCAGTCAAAATGGGTAAAGGGCTTATCTATATTATTTCTGAATTACCAGTATTAAAATCTCCTGTTTGGCGTAGAATGGCGCAAAGCATTTGTAGGTAGGCCTTCTACGTCCCGCTGCACTTGAAAATTATGATAGTGATAAAATTGAAACTCCCCCGCTCGTCTGGGCTTGTAGCCCAGATGCAATATGCTTGATTCTATTAGAATCTGATAAGTTTGATACATAGTATACGCTACAAGCCTTAGAATTACATAAACATGGATACGCTACTAACTCTAAAGATTTATCCATTTCACATCGTTTCAGTCAAAATGGGTAAAGGGCTTATCTATAATATTTCTGAATTACCAGTATTAAGATCTCCTGTTCGGCCTAGAATGGCGCAAAGCATTTGTAGGTAGGCCTTCTACGTCGCTTACATAATCAAGATTTTATCTTGGGCTGCCCCCCCGCTCATCTGGACTTGTAGACCAGATGCAATATGCTTGATTCTATTAGAATCTGATAAGTTCGATACCTTTTATGCGCTGCAAAACCAAGAATTACATAAACATGAATACGCTACTAACTCTAAAGATTTTTCGATTTCACTCATTCCTATTAGTAACAAGAAATCCTTATCTATACTATTTCTGAATTACCAGTATTAAGATCTTAAAGAAACTAATGGCAATAGATTTGTATTACATAGGTATAAACGAAAAATAGAAACATGGACAAAGGTAAAATAGCAGGAAGATCACCGATTAAGGTTTCAGTAGAAAAGGATAAAAGATACTCATGGTGTACATGCGGTCTCAGTGAGAATCAGCCTTTCTGCGATGGTAAGCATAAGGGAGGTGATTTCCGACCGTCTGCATATATTGCTACTGAGAGTAAGGATGTACACTTCTGTACTTGTAAGCAGACTTCTCGAGAAGATGGCCTCTGTGATGGAGCTCACAAGCAGTTACCTGCGGAATAAAAAATAATAATTAAGAAGATAAAGAGCGGAGGCTTTTAAATATTCGTGACCATGTTGCGATCTACAATGATATCTTTCAGTTCCTTCATCGCGGCGTATTCTTGGGGTAGTGATTTCTTAATGGCCTCTTTAATGGTGAAGTAAGTGCCTTTCTCAAAAGAGGGGAGCGTCTTCTTAATTTTAGATTTGACTCTATTTACATCATACTTAATCATCGCTCTGATGGATGGCACATCATGCCAATCAGCTTCTATGGCCATAGTCTTGATCTTATTGCCATCGCTATCTATGGTATCTTCAAGTTCTATATATGCATATCGCTCATCATCTACATCTACATTGGGTAATCTCCAGATATTAGGGTCGTCAGACATATCGTCATTATTAATGAGTAAGATCTCGAGACCTTTCTCGTGACATCTATATAGTATTACTCTTACACCATCTAATACGCCCATAATTACTTTTAGATATAATTCCTTAATGCTATAAATGAAAAATCGATATAAATGGTTTATTTATATCGATTCTCTTACCAAATATAGAATATTTTCTAAATATGATTGCATCTAAGCCATTATTGACTACAACTTCTTAAGTTTCTTTGATTTTTTGTCAGCGGGTTTTGTATCCGTAGGTTTATCTTGATTAGGTGTATTAAGATCCATTCCTTCAAACATTTTCTCCATCTCTTTCATATCAAAACCTTCAAACATGCCTTCCATATCTTCCATATTGAAGCCTTTCATCATGTCTTCTATCTGACTCATATCGATACCTTCCATTAGTGATTGCATCTCATCCATATCTAAGTTGTCTAGCATCTTAAGGCTCTCTTCCATCTGAGATTGCATCTCTGGTCCGAATAACTGACTCATATCGAATTGTCCAAACATTCCATCCATCCCCGTAGATGTGCTATCGGTAAACATCATTCCGAAATTCTCAGAAAATATAGATTCCAAATCTAGGGTATCCATCGCTGATTGGAATTCTTTCATCGCTTTATCAAAAGCTTCCTCCATCTCATCTGAAGATGGGGTAGCAGGACTCTGAGCAACCATTTGCATGGAGAGAATTAATGCCATTATTGAAGTAAGAAAATATTTCATTTCATTAAAATTTTAAAACTGTGTAAAGTTAATACTGCTCTTAAAAGTTTAATATTTATAACCGCCATAGACGATTATTTACCGATTTTAGATTTTACAAGAATGTGGAACAAAGCGATTACAAGTAGTGTATCCTCATAGCCAGGTTTTACATCATGGAAAAGAGAGAATATTCTATCTGTATCAAATTTCAGACTTTCGTCTCTCATATTTATATGAGCAATCTCTTTATTATCCTTTATAAGTTTAGAGACCCGTTGGCCATTAATATGATTCATAGAAACTTCTGGTACCGCAGCTCCTGCATAATAAAATGTATAATCGTCTTCTATAGTTCCAAAGGCTTGGTGATTTTTGAAAACTTTAAATTTCTCTCCCTCTGATTGTATAGAGAATATATCATCTTTAGTTCTCGCGACTAAGAGCATCTTGTCCCATTTTTCATACACTCTCATTGCATAGGCTACTATGGGTTCCTGATATATGGTAGAGATAACGCCTTTGTTATATGTCGATAGCCCTTTTCCCACGAGCTTATCCACAGTATTAACAGACATGATCTTAAGTTCTTCTATATCAAGATCGACTAAGCCATCGACGAACTCATTAAGTACAGCCTTCAGGTCATCTGAGTCTTTCTCTATCTTCCTCTTAGCAGATTGGGAGCCCATTAAGAATTGCCCCAGCTGATAGATAATAAATATGATTGCCGAGAAGACAATCGTAGATATTAGCAAAAAGCGAAATAGTATCATTTATTATTTTGATTGTTGTGCATAAAAATGGCTTACAGGAATAATTCCTATAAGCCATGATAGTTATATTTTAAGTTAATCGATCTGAAAAATATACGAATGCTATCCTAAATACGACTTAAGCGCATTTTTATTGACAGATTTTCTTAATCTTCTCAGTGCTCTCTCTTTGATCTGTCTTACTCTTTCTCTTGTCAATCCGTATAATTCTCCTATCTCTTCTAATGTCAGTGACTTATGACCATTCAGTCCATAATATGCTGACAAGACCTCTATTTCTCTATGACTAAGAAGAGACAATCCATAACTGACTTCTTCCTTGAGCGACTCATCCATAAGCTTAAGATCTGGTGCTTTCTGATCTTTAGATTGGAATAGATCCAGCATTGTGCTTTCTCCTTCTTCTCCTCCGATAGGTGCATCCATAGATAAGTGTCTACCTCCACCATTCATAACATTAGAGATATCTTTAATCTTCATATCTAACATCTCTGCTAATTCCTCATGGGTCGGATTCCTTTCGAATTCTTGAGCAAACGTTACATAGGCTTCATTGACCTTAGAGTAAGAACTTACTTTATTAAGTGGTAATCTCACCAGTCTTGAATTCTCCACGATGGACTGTAAGATAGATTGTCTTATCCACCATACAGCATATGATATGAATTTGAATCCTTTAGTTTCATCAAATCTTTTAGCGGCTTTCATAAGCCCTACATTACCTTCATTGATCAGGTCACTGAGTGATAATCCTTGATTCTGATATTGTTTTGCAACTGATACTACAAATCTTAGGTTGGCCTGAGTCATACGCTCTAATGCTTCTCTATCTCCAGCTCTGATTCTTCTCGCCAACCCAGCTTCTTCTTCCGGCAAAAGCATAGTAATCTTAGAAATATCATTTAGATATTTATCTAAGGCTAAGCTTTCTCTCGTAGTTATCTTGTTGGTGATCTTTAATTGTCTCATTATCTCTTGTCTTAAAAATTAATACGCTATAATAATTTATGATTGCCTTGACTTATTGACGTAAATAATGTAAGTCAGGTACTAAGAATTACAAGTTTCTTACCAAATAAGTTCAGAATGTGTAAGAAATAGTACACTATTAAGGGAAATTTGTGAATATTTTCACAGGTAGGTAACTCAAAGGTAATAAAGCGAATAAAAATACTTGCATCATATTAAAATTTATTTTAATATGTTATTAAGACGACTTTTTGAATTCTCCGATCTGCCACAATACACCAGATGGATCATGTAGAAACATCACACGTCCCCAATCCTCTTCTTTGATATCTGATATTCTTACGGAAGGAAACCCTTGCTTTAGTTTTATGTCTAATAGTTCTTGTTGGTATGAGTTTAGGTCGTCTACCTCTAAGAATAACATAGAATTATCTACCCAGTCTTTGATATAAAAATCTTGGAGATAGAAACCCAAACTTTCCGTAATCACAAAGTAAGTCATCTTACTTCCTATTTCTATAGCTTGGAATCCCCATTGAGTATAGAAGGATTGTGATGTTTTATATTCTTTAGATCCTATAAAGCTTTTTATTGATTTGATCTTAGTGTCCATATGGGTGTTATATTTGAAAGTAATTTATAGTAGTCTAAATATAATTATTCTTATGCTCAATATTCCAGACAGCCCACATGATAGGATAGTTATAATCGGAGCAGGATTCGCAGGAATCAATGTTGCTAAGCGATTATCTAAGAAGAACTTACAAATTGTTCTGATCGACAAGAATAATTATCACCAGTTCCAACCATTGCTATATCAAGTGGCGATGGCAGGATTAGAGCCCAGTTCGATAATCTATCCCATCCGTAAAATATTCCAAAAGAAGAAGAATGTCCATATCCGTATCACAGAAGTAACTGGAATCGATTCTGAAAAGAAAACCATCGATACCGCTCAGGGTTCTATCTATTACGATAAGCTCATAATTGCTAGTGGGGCAACAACTAATTTTTTTGGTAACAAGGATTTCGAAAAACATACACATACTCTAAAATCATTGTCTGAGTCACTAGATCTGCGTAATGCAATTCTCAATGACTTAGAGTTAGCACTTACACAACCAGATTATGATAAGCGTCAAGGATATATAGATATCATAATCGTAGGAGGTGGCCCTACTGGAGTGGAGTTAGCTGGAGCACTCGCAGAAATGAAAAAGTATATCTTACCTAAGGACTATCCAGAACTGGATAAAAATGAAGTAGATATATATCTCTTCCAAGGTGGTCCCAAATTACTAATGGGAATGTCAGAAAAGTCAAGTCAGAAAGCGCTAGACTTTCTGACAAAAATGGGTGTAAAAGTTAAGCTCAATCAAAGAGTTACAGAATATGATGGTCACAATGTCACAACAGCGGACGGGAAGTCTATAAGAGCCGATAAGGTCATATGGGCTGCAGGAATCACTGGTAATACAATATCAGGGATAGGTGCAGATTGCATAGAACAAGGCAATCGCTATAAGGTCGACTCTTATAATCAGCTTGTAGGATACGAAAATATATATGCCATAGGGGATATTGCCTGTATGTCAAGTGAAGATCTACCTAATGGTCATCCTCAAGTTGCTCAGGTTGCTATTCAGCAAGGAATTCGATTGTCAAAAAATCTAATTAGTGATAGACCTACATCGTTTCAGTATAAAGATTATGGTACGATGGCAACAATAGGCCGTAATAAAGCGGTGGCGGATATTTTTAAAATAAAAACGGCTGGATTTTTTGCTTGGGTTATTTGGCTATTCGTCCATGTGATGTCACTGATCGGATTTAAGAACAAGATTTTCGTGATGATTAATTGGTTTTGGAATTATATGTTCTATGACCAATCATTGCGAGTCATTATTACTGCAGATAATAAGAAGTCTTTAGATTAGATGATAACTGTGTCATAGCAAAAAGCGTCCATTGCTGATTAATAATGACGCCAATTTATAATTTATAGTTTTTAGTTTATATGAATATTAAATGGCATTCTTGCCATCGGCTCTCTATACTGGAATAATAATTTCATCTCAGTGTATTGCTTATAGAGAGCTTTCTCTTCGGCACTTAGAGTCATGGTTCTAGCTTGACCTTTCATCACCTCATTTAACAATTCTTCCCAGACATCTTTCTTGATGAATGGATATTCCTTTAGCTTATAATCATCTCCTACATTAGCGAGTTCTGCTGCTATTTCTATCGCTTTGTCCAGACCTCCGAGCTCATCTACAAGACCTATTTCTTTTGCCTTTCTACCTGTCCACACTCTACCCTGAGCGACCTGATGGACCTCATCTATTGTCTTACCTCTCCCTTCTGATACACGAGATAAGAACTTCTGATACATATCATCCGTAAATTTCTGCAACATCTTAGCTTCCTCATCATCCACTTCATAGAAAGGGGAAAGCGCAACAGCATGTGGACTTGTCTTCACAGTATCGAAATGTATGCCCATCTTATCATTCATTAATTCAGTGAAATTAGGCAACATAGAAAATACACCTATAGATCCTGTCAGGGTATATGGATTAGCAACAATCTTATCCGCTCTTGCTGCAATGTAATAACCACCTGAAGCTGCATAATCTCCGAATGATGCTACGACAGGCATCCCAGAAGCTTGCAGCTCTTTCATCTCTTTCCAGATAGCGTCGGAAGAGAATGCACTACCACCTGGAGAATTGACTCTTAGTACGACAGCTTTGACATTATCCTCTCTTCTTATCTTGTCAAAGATCTCATGATATTTTGTCTCACTAATGAGTCCTTTTGCATCATTGTCATATTGTATCTCGCCTTCTGCATAGATGACTGCAATTTTGTTTTTTGAGCTTCTTTTCTTGATGTACTTTTTCGTCTCATATTCGGTCAGCGATATGTAGTTGATCTCTTCGCCAGTTTCTATTTCTAATCTATCTCTGATGATATCTTCGAACTCGTACCAGTAAGCCTTAGCATCTATCACACCCTTGTCGAGACATGCATCTATATTGTCAAAGTCTAATGTATTAATGATACTCTTAAGATCTGCACGAGTGGTGCCTCGAGCTTCTGCAATATCATCGAGGAACTCATTATAGTAATCTGTGAGATATTCTCTAGTCTGTAGCTTATTCTGAGGACTCATGTCGTTTCTTCTGAATGGCTCCGTGGCACTCTTAAAGTCTCCTGCATAGAACACATTCATTTTGACTCCTAGCTTATCGAGTCCTTCTTTCATAAATGGTATCATGGCGCTATATCCATTAATATCTACTGTACCATTAGGGTTAGAAAAAATAGAGTCTGCAGCTGATGCAAGGAGGTAAGAGGAATTAGAATAAAAATCTCCATATGCATAGACAAACTTATCTGTAGAATCTCTGAATTCCTGCAATGCTTCTTTGATAATAGAATTAGTCACTAAGCCAGCTGAAGAAGCATTCGGTGCCTTGTATACGATTCCTTTTATGCTTTTATCGGTCTGAGCTTTATGTAACAATTTTTTTATTCGATGTACTCCGATGGCTTTTTCTGCTTCAAAATCAAATTTCGCTTGAGCAACGTTACCTGTCTTCTCTGGTATCTGTCCATTAAATTCTAAAAGTAGAACCGAGCCAGATTTCACTGTAGCATCTTTTTTAGATAAGATACTACCTACCATAAACAGTACTCCAGTCAGCAGTCCTAATGCTAAGAAAGTACCTAAACATGAGGCGAATAAAAATTTAAAAAACTGTTTCATTTGTTAGTATTGTCGTGAGAGTACATTGGCTAAATAGCACAAATTTAATTTTAAGGACATTACATGCACTCTTACGTCAAGATTGCATGTACCGAAATATGGCTATAAGCCATAAAATTAGACTTTTATTACTATCCATATTGCAGAAATTAGATCAATCTTCTTTGTTAATCGACTGAAGATTAAGTAACTTTACGCTTCATCCTTATGGATTATAGACTAAACTGAGCTGATTACCAACCTACGTCTTATCAACTTTTACTTCATATTTGTTTTTATCATTAGAATTCAGACAAGAGCTCCAGTGTAAAATGCCCCGTTTTTACCTATATATTTTCATAATTCTATCCTGTACTACCGTAAGTAGTGTAATAGGCCAGATCACTATAGATCCAGGTAACACGCCTCCATTTACAGCAGAAAGTATCATAGAAAATGTATTCTTAGGTAATGGGGTAGAGATTTTAGACATCTCGTATGAAGGGGTGGATGCTTCTGTAGGATTATTCGATAATGGAGCATCCAGTATCGGACTCAATAGAGGTATTGTATTATCCACGGGAAGAGTAGATGTAATACCAGAGAATGCATCCGTAGAAGCTAATGGAGAAGGATCGATGGCGACATTGCAAGATGATGACTTAGAGGCAATAGCTGGTATTCGGGTGAGAGATATAGCCAGGTACATTATAGAATTTATTCCGACTTCAGATACATTGAGATTTAGTTATGTATTTGCATCTGATGAATACCCAGATCTTCAATGCACTTCTTCTAACGATGCTTTTGGTTTTTTTATAAAAGGGACTAACCCTAATGGACCTGATTATGATTTTGATAATATCGCTTTGATTCCAGATCCTGTGTCACCAGGACAATTCCTTAATCTTCCAGTTACTATCAATAATGTAAATAATGGCGTCGTTCCTCCGATGGGAGATGCCGCAAGATGCCCTTCAGATTTTTCTCAATATTACAATGCCGTAGGAAATAATTCCCAGCCAGCATTTAATGGTTATTTAGATGTATTCGTAGCGGAAGCTATAGTCGTACCGTGTGAGGTCTATACTATAAAGATTGCAATAGGAGATGGAAGAGAGGGTGAGATTGACTCAGCTGTATTTCTGGAGGAAAAGAGTTTTAGTACAGGATCTTTAGAAATAAATGTAGATAACCCAGGCGTAAATGGAGGTATATCTGAAGGTTGTCTTCCTGGTAATATTAATATTTCTTTGCCTAATACAACGAGTGCAGATTTTCCTATTGAGCTGACAGTATTGACTGATCCTTCTCTCGGTAATCTTGCGACATTAAACGTAGATTACGAATTAGAAAGTAATAACTTAATTATACCTGCAGGACAGAGTTCCACTTCTATTAATCTGATGCCCATCAGTGATAATCAAGCAGAGGACACAGAATTTATATACTTAGAGATCAGGCGTGACGCATGTAATGTAGATACTCTTATCGTACCTATTTTTGATAACAGCCTCGACTTTGTAAGTATCCCAGATACAGTATTTACCTGCTTTGATACTCCTGCAAGAATAATGTCCACAGTGGATCCTAGGGTCAATATCATGCAACCTTTAATATTCACTAATGATGAGCCAGTGGCTATCAGCGATCCAGATACGACTATTATATCAAGCATAGAAGTCAGTGATGTACCACAAGAATTCTTAATCCCAAGGATGATAGCGGAGATATGTCTAGATACACTCGTACATCCTAAATTAAATGACTTAGACATATACTTGCAAGCACCTAGTGGACAGTACATAGAGTTATCGACTGATAATGGTAGGCGTGATGATAATGATAGCCAGATCGATACATTTCTTAATACTTGCTTCATCGTGAATTCTGGTAGAGATATCCACTTAGGGAATCCTGTCGAAGGCGATATGGACTTAGCTAATCCTACATACTCTCGTACTTATAGACCTGAGGGCGATTGGGCTTCTTGGTTATCTCCGATTGTATCACCCTCTAATGGAACATACAACCTACTTATCACGGATGATCAAGGAGAATTTGAAGGAGAACTGATATCATGGCATATCACATTTAACGCAACTTATGAGATACGCTACACTTGGTCTCCATTAGAAGGTATTAATTGTCCACGATGTCCTAATACCTTGGCGACCGTTCAGAATTCTCAATATTACTATCTGGAACTGTCAGATACTTATAGTTGTAGCAATATAGATTCAGTATGGGTGCAGGTCGTAGAAGAACCAGATACATTAGAAATCACATGTGAGAGTATCTCACCTAACGAAGTTATCATAAGATGGGATGATGTAGATTTTGCAACGGATTATGAATATCGTATCAATGGTAATTCCCCTTCATTCAGAGCAAGTCGAGATGCTTCGTTTTTTAGTTTTGGATATCAGATATTGACTTTTGCAGCACGTAATGAAATAAGAATTTCAGGTCTTACGCCCGAAGAAGAAATAGAAGTTATCATAAGAGGAATCAATGAATCTGATGATGTACCTAACGGCAGTTGTTTAGGTGAGCGAGATACCATATACTGCATGTCCCTTCCATGTGCTGATACGGCACCAGCTATAGACTCTATTGTGATAGACCAGCCGTCTTGTGATACGCAAGGTGGATCGAGAGTACAGATTTTTGCCTCAGATCCAGACCTTCCATTGACATACAGAGTATACAGACAGAATACTGTGGAAAACCAAACAGGTATATTCGGTAGTCTACCACAAGGAAATACACCGATCAGAATAATAGACAATGCTGGCTGTGTCACATTAGATACCATCAGAATAGAAGACCCTCCGCCGGTAGAGATCATTCCCGATATAATACAAATAACCTGTACCGATGCAGCAGATGGAATAATTAGTCTAACAGTTAATAGTGACAATCCACCATATATGTATGAGTGGTCACACGACATGTCTACAGACAGCTTGGTATCTGGTCTATCCGAAAATACATATACAGTAACGGTTACCGACGATGAAGGATGCACCAATTCAGCTTCCTATACACTCTTTAATCCAGAGCCTATTAGATATTCATTTGATCTCATAGATACAATCAATTGTACAGGCACTAACCAAGGTGCAGCATCGCTTAACATAGAAGGAGGGGTAGAACCCTACATTATCACATGGGAGGGTAATGTAGTCGCTGATACCATAGATGGATTAGAACCTGGTATGATTATGTACACGATAGAAGATGCAAATCGATGTATAATAGGAGACAGCTCTATAGTCATCCAGAGAATGGGTTTCGAAGTGATGTCTACTGCGAGTGATTTGACTTGCTTTACAGATAGTACAGCTACAGGTCGTGTCATGCCGTCTATCGGACAACCACCATACACGTATCAATGGGATAATGGTGAGATGACACAGAATGCCAATATGCTCCATACTGGAGATAACTTTGTGACGATTACAGATAAGGAAGGGTGTGAGGTCATAGAGACCGTACAGGTAGATTCTCCGCCAGAGATTTCAATATTTGCTGATATCAATGCGACAAGTTGTTTTGGTGGAAGTGATGGAAGTATAGATCTAATGATAGAAGGAGGCGTGGGACCTGCGTATTCTATATTATGGTTTAATGGAGAAACAACGACAGGATTAGATAATCTGGAGCAAGGGAATTACTGTGTCACAGTTACGGATGAGAATAATTGTTCGGCTATACAATGCTTCATAGTTCCAGATGCAATTAAGCTTAGAGCTAATGCAATAATAAATAATGTCTCCTGCGAAGGGGAGTGTGATGGACAGATTATATTAGTTCCTTCTGGAGGGTCTGGTAGTTTTAATTTTGACTGGGAAGGGCCAGATGGTTATACATCCTCTGCTTTGCTTATTTCAGATCTTTGTGTAGGCAATTATAATCTTACAATGACAGAGATCGGTAATAACTGTAGAGAAGTATTTAATCTGACTGTAGATATCGAGGAAGTAATCGAGATTATCATGTTACCAGTAAAGTTTATCTCGTGTTATGATGGAAATGACGGTATCTTAGAAGCGGTTACTACAGGTGGTGTAGAACCTTACAATTATGACTGGTCTCCTAACGTTGTCATCTCTAACGACAGTATAGCTAATAATCTCGATCAAGGCGTATATGATGTTACCGTTACAGATGTAAATGGTTGTACTAGTTCCTCCCAGATTATATTATCAGAACCTGATAGTCTGATGGCCTCTTTTGAGAATACAGATATAATTTGTTTTGGGGACAACACTGGTCAGTCTATTGTAAGCGTAGAAGGTGGCGTATCAGATTATCTTATAGAATGGTCTATACCTTCTAATGGTGATACGATATCTAATCTTACTGCTGGATATTATCCGATTGTTATATCGGATAGGAATGGTTGTCAGCTTATAGATTCCGTACAGATATTGCAACCAGAGAATCCTATAGGGATAGATTTAGATATAACAGATATAACATGTTTTGGCGGAAGTGATGGTATAGTTAGACTGGTTGTATCTAATGCTGCAGACCCTATACAATACAGTATAGACAATGTCAACTTTAAGCTTGATAGTACTTTTCTGCGTCTCTCAAGTGGAGACTACACAGCGTATATAATAGATGATAATGAATGTGGTGCAACTATAGATTTTAATTTACCTGAAGGGGAACCTTTAGTTGTGGATTTAGGAGATAATAGAACAGTGTTTTTTGAGTCTTCTGTAGTGCTGAGTGCAATAGTAGAAAATAATCAAGGCGATATTTTCTATGAATGGTCTTCTGCATCTCCAGATGTATTTTTTAGTTGCCAAGAGTGTCCCAATCCTGAAATACTGGATATTACAAGCTCCTTCACCGTGACACTAAGAGTTACTGATGAGAATGGATGTATAGGAAGTGACTTTATTAATATAACAGTAGACGACTTGGATAATGTAGAAGTGCCTGCTGCATTTACACCAGACTTAGATGGATCTAATGATCGCTTGCATGTATTTGGTGATGAGGGTATTAGGATTACAAGTTTTAGAATCTATAATAGATGGGGAGCTGTGGTGTATTCTGATAGTAACTTTGAGACTAACAACTTAGGGATAGGATGGGATGGAACCTACAATGGCCAAGATGCTCCTCGGGATAGTTATACATGGACTTTGGAATATATTGTGAGAAGTGGTCGTGTAGAGGTCTCTTCAGGTCAGACCATACTTATAAGATAATATTACTTATTTTTGTAATGTATAAAATACTATAGATTAATACTTTAATTAAATATTGCCTGTTTATTGGAAATTTGTTGTTTGCCTCTGGGCTTTCGTCACAAGATGCTATGTTCTCTATTCTAACTTTGGATGATACCTATCTTAATCCAGCAAATACATTTAATCCATTCTATAATAACTCTACATTAAAATTTGATTTACAATTCCGTGATCAGTGGAATTCTGTGAGTAATGGAGATACATATGCGACAGCTAAGGTCCATGGGGAATACAATTTGTATCTCTCTCAATATGATGCATGGAATGTAGGACTATTCTGGCTCAGTGATCGATCGAGTGGTAAGGGGCTTAAAAATAGTAACTTACAATTATTAGCGTCCTATACAAGAAAATTATCTGAGACAAGAGGTAATAAATATAGTCACTTTATTACCATGGCAGCTGGGATGTCGTTTGCTCAAACCAATGCAGATTTAGAAAATATATGGTTCGGGAGACAATTTAATTTGAATAGCAATTTTATAGACCGTACACTGACATCAGGTGAGGAATTCCGAATAGACAATCATTCTTATTCTTCTATAGATGGAGGTCTGAGGTGGATGTATCTATTAGATAATGACAATTATTATATGGCAGGCCTTTCCATTGCTCATCTTAATAATCCTTCCATAGAAAGTACAAATGCAAATTTTTCCATAAGTCCTCGCTTATTATTTCAGGCAGAAGCACACTTGGACTTGTCTGAAGGATTTAATCATATTCCAGGATTAGTTTTAATTAATCATGGGCCGTTCTGGCAAATATCTCCTTCATATGGGTTATCAATAGATATCCACAATGATGATAACTCCTTATCCTTGATATCAGGTGTTTCCGCAAGACTTATTAACAGTGTGAATGGTATCATGATGGATGCTATCATATTTAACTTAGGATTACAATCTAATACTTGGTCGTTCAACTTTAATTTTGATCTTAATAGCTCAGCCCTTAAGACTTACACTAATAATAACGGGGCCATAGAATTAGCATTATCTTATAGTATAAACAGAGATTAAGTTTCTATATCTGACAGTTTTCTATTAAGTTTATCCCTGTATGATAAATCCCTTTTCCTATCTACTATCTGGAATTAGAGCAATTGTATTATTGCTTATTATGAGTATTTTTCTGCTGATTTATCTTCCTATAGATGCGATATTTAATATCAGTACCCCTAAGAGAACATTTTGGCTGAGAAGATTGTATGTCAGGATATGTAATCCAATATTAGGAATACGAGTAAAAATCACAGGCAAACCATATGGCGGTACAGCCTTGTATGTATGCAATCATCGCAGCCTATCTGACCCTCTAATTATTGCGCCATATATAGATGCTTATATCATAGCTAAGTCAGAAGTAAGTAGTATCCCGATTCTTGATTCTGGCGCTAAGCTTACGGGTATAATATATGTCTCTCGTGAGAGTAAGGATAGTAGATCTGCTGTCAGGCAGAAGATGGTAGACACTTTGCTGAGTGGTATTAATGTTTTCGTATATCCAGAAGGGACAGTTAATGATAAGATAGAATTATTAGAGTATAAAAAAGGGACATTCTTAGAAGCTGCTAAGAATAATATTCCCATAGTACCGCTAATCGTAGAATACAAACATGAAAAAGATTACTGGGATAAACGTAAAATGGTTCCACAGTTCTTCAGGCAGTTTGGAAAATTATTCACAAATACGAAACTCCACATCGGAGAGCCTATGTCTGATAGCGATGGATTAGAACTGCATAGTCAAGTTATGGAGTGGTCACAACAACAAGTCTACGATATTCATAAAAATTGGGATAGTTACCTGTCTCGTCAGATCTAACTCTTAGGCTGGAACTTGAGTGATATAGAATTCACACAATGTCGTGTGTTCTTATCTGTAAGTCGCTCGCCAGAGAACACATGACCTAAGTGACCTCCACAAGTATTGCAAGTGATTTCTACTCTTCTACCATCAGCATCCATTACCCGCTTGACAGCACCACCTATCTCATCATCGAAGGATGGCCAGCCACATCTGGAGTCAAACTTATCGTCTGATCTATATAAGGGTGTCTCACATTTTCTACATACATAGGTACCGGCAGCCTTATGCTCGTTATACTCTCCTGTGAATGGTCTCTCTGTACCTTTTTGTTCTATGACATATGACTCTTCTGGAGTAAGTTTATTGTACTCTTTGGGCATGTGCATAAGGTGTGATAATTTGGCTCTTAGTTTAGATAATTTGGGAGATATGACGATCTGACAATATCCTTTTTGGCTGTTGTTCTGATAGTAATTTCTGTGATAAGATTCTGCTGGGTAGAAAGTACCTAATAGCTCTACTTCTGTCACTATATTATTATCCCATAGTTCAGTAGCTTCATTCTGTATATACGATTGGGCCAATTTTATTTCTTCCGCATTATTCACATAGATACCAGATCTGTATTGTGTGCCTACATCATTCCCTTGCCTATTAAGTGTCGTGGGATTATGGGTTGTAAAGAATACAGCCATTAGGTCTGCCATGCTTACGATATCAGAATCATACTCCACTAAGATCACCTCATTATGCCCAGTCAATCCAGTACAGATTTCTTCATATGTGGGATTTGGTTTTTGACCACCCGTGTAACCAGGTGTCACTTGACTGACACCTTTAATTTTTTGGAATACAGCTTCTGTACACCAAAAACATCCTCCCCCAAAGCAAACTGATTTCTTCATATTATATGCAATTATATTCTAACTGATAATCTATAGCTTATTAATAAAGAAAGGAGTCACAATGTTCTGTAACTCCTTTCTTTTAGTTCTTGATGAAGATTTCTATAGCTAAGTATAATCCTTACCGCCATTGAGGAAATCTTGATATTCTTCCAGCTTATCCCAGTCTCCAGAAGCCGCCATTTCAGCTTGTTTTGGCCATGTCGACGGATCTGCTAATTTATACTTAGATCCACTGCTTTCTAATATTGTCTTCAGTCTATCGACTGAGGTATTAGATAGATCTGACCACGTGCTGATGCCATTAGTCATTAGTAGTTCTGCTATTTTAGGACCGATGCCTTCTATTGCTTTGAGATCATTATCTGCATATGCTCTAATAATTCCCATTTTTACAAATGTCTTCTCAGCCTTAGAATCAGACCCATCAGATTTCTGATAAGCTATCAGTCCTTCCCAATCTTTCTCATGAGCATGCTTAGCTTGCGCTGACCATTCAGAAGGATCGATGATCCTATATTTGTCCCCATACTTATCCAGTACAGTTCTGATTTCTGATTCTGACATGTTAGATAATTTCTGGAAGTCAGATACATTATTTTCTTGTAGAATCTTTTCCATCTTAGGACCGATTCCCTCTATAAGTTGGAGATTATCATCTTTGATTTTAGCATACTTATTCTTCTTTGGCTGAGTGGTAGAAGATGGAGAATAAGCAGAAGATGTCGTCAGTGCAGAAGCTGCCAAGGGTGTAGCGCCTATTCCTGCCGCCTTTATAGTAGAGGTGTCAGTGGATGTGGAAATAGATGGCTTATCTAAGTTTTCTATCTCAGCCCTTAGTGCCGTGATGTCTGACTGTCTCTTAGAGAGATTGCTTCTGCATAGGTCGAGGTCCCCTTCTAATCTATGCTTGTCAGATTTGCAAGTGTTCAGTTCTTTCTCGAGATCATTGTACTTAGATCTACATCTAGCAAGATCATCTTCTAGCTCTCTTGCTCGGCGTGCATACTTAGCCCATATTGCCCATCCTAATAATAATCCGAGTAGGAATGGAAGTAACCATGCCAGCCACCACCAAGTGCAAAAGTCAGTTAATATATTTAGCATCATATTGCTTTATTTTGTGTGTATATTATTTGATAATTTTCAGTTCGGTTCTCCTATTCTTGGCTCTACCTTCTTCTGTACTGTTGTCTCCTATTGGTTCTTTTTCTCCTTTAGATTCCGTTATAACTTTAGTAAGATTTACACCCTTTCTAATTAAGTAATCTTCTATGGCTAATGCTCGCCTACTTCCTAATCTCATATTGAACCCTTCAGATCCATCATCATCAGTATGTCCTGTGATCATGACTTGCTCTCCGCTCGCAATGACCCTCTCGGCCACATCATTGAGATAAGCCTCCACCTCCTCGTCATCCAGCTTCTTGTTAGAACCATAAGGGAAGTAGATCAGTGTCTTATCGTCTACCTCTTTGACCTTAGCTGTATTACGAGCGTAACGGAATGCAATAAGATTATTCATTTCTTCGGTGATACAGGAATCACCTTTGGTCCCAGAATTGACCCTCATTCTTGATTTGTCTAATCCATCGCCAAGTAATCTCAGAACGTTTTGAGCTCTACGTATTCCTAAGTCGTTAGATAGTGAATTGTCTTCGTTCTTAAAGTTGAGACCTTTGATTTCTAATATGTCATCATCACTTAAGTTATTAATCAGTGAATCTCTAAATGCAATCCACTCAGGTTCCGTTTCTGCTTTATCATCAGAGCATTGAAACTTAATCGGCGTTAATTTTCTGATAGGCACGATCGATGAGATCGTCTGAGCTTTTTCTATAACTGTAGGTGTAGAGGGAGCATCGCAACAAGCATTCTTACATTTCCAATAAAAAAATCCTAAGAGTAACCACAATAAGATTATTAGAAAACGCATAATTGAGATTTATATAAGGAAAATGAATCAAAGTGATAAATATAATACTGTTATAGTAAGTATATGCAAGTGAAAATAAGCATTTATTCTCTTTTAGTGAGAATCTTAACGTTTGCGAGTTACCCGATCAGACTGGATAATATAGACGCGTCTATAATTGTAATAACCTTATTGTCTATCTCTATAAGACCCTCAGATTTATAATCTGTTAATGTACGTATAAGTGTCTCGTTGGCAGTTCTTGCTATTGCAGCTTAGTCTTCTCTGGTTACATTGATATGATTAGTATCACTATCTTAGTTATTATTAAATGGTGTAACTAGTTGAGTTTATCAGGATTCTTACCGATATTCTTACTCTCTTTGGTAACTCTTCTTTCAAGTTTTTTGATGTCTTCTTCAGATGGTAATTTTTCTGGTCTAATTCCTCGTTCAAGTAGAATTTTTCTTACAGAACGATTATTGGTTATGTGTTCATCTGAAATTTTTCGTTCGTTTCGCAAGTCCTTTACTTTTGTATTGAAAACTGTTATTTCAGTGGCGGAAATCTTTAGCTATGATTGTAATTGTAGGCAAAAAATCAGCTAAAGCTCTGCCCTTTGGAACACCAAGTTGACTTTTCATAGCTTGAGTACTTTTACCAAATAAAGCTTGGTCTCCCTTACTTCTTATTAAACCAAAATTTTTGTCGCTGCCGGTTCTTTCGTAAATGAGTTCGGATAACTCTTTTTCGGAAGTTATTAGTTTTTGACGAGCTTGAAGTCTTTCTGCATCTTTAATTCTTTGTTCGATTAATTCAAATTTTCTTGTTTGAACAGCGAAATAGTTCTGTGCAAAAGATATTTGCTCTTTTCTTGGGTCTCCGTTTTGAGCTAATAGATAACAAGAGTATCTTGTTACCATTACGTCCACAATTTCTCTCTCACTTCCCGAACCTATTTTGACCATTTTGGTGACGTCAACAAAATGGTCATCTATTTGATTATCAGAGGCTTCACATGATGTTTTAGCCTTTAGAATTACTTTTTGAAAGTTTCTCCACTCTTTGTAGCCCAACAAATGCTGTAAATCTCTTCCAAACCAAAATTCTATACCATTTTCAGTAGTTTGAGAATTGTCTTCAAAAGTTTCAGTTAAAGACTTAATAATCTCTGATTTCATGTATTTGAGTTAATTAGAAGTTGATCTATACCAATGGTTCGGTAGAGAATTAAGCTGCGATTTTACCAAAGTTAAGCAGATCACGATATCTATTGTTTATTTTGATCAACTTTCGGTCAATACGATACATTGAAAATATTCTACTTATCATATTTCTATTCTGCATTTCTGT
>Ga0209187_1000328_pt1 | contig 93407 bp, 71 predicted proteins | sample BantaG_FD_187430 | JGI IMG/M metagenome (GOLD analysis project Ga0209187, IMG submission 187430) | Marine algal microbial communities from Bantry Bay, Ireland - BantryBay_4 metaG (SPAdes) (version 2) | ecosystem: Host-associated > Algae > Red algae > Unclassified | place: Bantry Bay, Ireland...
TAAACCTTTATTATTAAAATCAAGCAGGTAATCAATCCCCTTTTGGGTTTTAACTAACTTTAAAAATAAATCCATTGGCAAAGAAGGTGGCTGCTTTAAAAAATGACCAAGAGTATTTCCATCTTCATTTTTAATTACCAGCAAATTCTTACCCCAAGCACTTCCCATTAGCGCTGTAAACATATCCTCGGTTAAACCGTACTTTTTTGCCTGAGCATGAATTGGGTTTTCTCCATATTTATTCTCAGAAGACAACAACCTCTGACCCCAATCACTACTCGCTAGCTCTTTAAACATATATTCAGTTAATCCATGCCATTTTGCCTGATCATGAATTGGAGTGCTTCCAATCTTATTCCCAAGTGACAAAAGCTTCTGACCCCAAGCACTGCTTGCTAGCTCTATAAACATTCCCTCTGTTAATCCATGATTTGTTGCCTGATAATGAATTGGGTTTTCTCCATATTTATTCTCAGAAGATAACAACTTCTGACCCCAATCATCACTAACTAGAACTTTAAACATATATTCAGTTAATCCATACCATATTGCCTGATCATGAATTGGGGTACATCCATATTTATTTTCAGCAGATAACAGTTTCAGCCCCCAGTCATTACCAATTAGCTCTTTAAACATATATTCAGTTAATCCATGCTTTTCTGCCTGATCATGAATTGGAGTAAAGCCATTGTAATTTTTAACTGACAACAACTCCTGGCCCCAGGCACTGCTGACTAGCACTTTAAACATATTATCTGTTAATCCATGTTTTCTTGCCTGATTATGAATTGGAGTATTTTCATATATTATGCTTTTAATAGATAATATATTCTGACCCCAAGCACTGCTTGCTAGCTCTTTAAACATATATTCAGTTAATCCATGCTTTCTTGCTTGATTATGAATCGGAGTATATCCATATCTATTTTTTTTAGTAGAAAATATCTTCTGGCCCCAAGCACTGCTTGCTAGCACTTTAAACATATATTCAGTTAATCCATGCTTTTCTGCCTGATAAAAAATTGGTGTATATCCATCTTCATTCTCAGTAGATAAAAGCTTCTGGCCCCAAGCACTGCTTGCTAGTACTTTAAACATATACTCTGTTAAGTCATACTTTGTTTGATAATGAATTGGAGTGTTTCCATATTTATCTTTAGTAGAAAATATCTTCTGACCCCAAGCACTGCTTGCAAGCTCTTTAAACATATATTCAGTTAATCCATGATAAGCTGCTTGATAATGAATTGGAGTATTTTCATGTATGCTTTTAATAGATAATACATTCTGGCCCCAAGCACTGCTGGCTAGCTCTTTAAACATACTCTCTGTTAAGCCATTATAAAATGCATGATAATGGATTAAAGTATTTCCATATTCATAATCAGCAGACAACAACCCCTTACCCCAATCATCACTAACTAGCACTTTAAACAAAGTATTAGAAATTCCATATTTTACTAAGTTATAAATATATATTGGATTATCTTTTATTACGCTGTCTTTTGTTGTTAGTTTTTTTTGCGTAAGTAATTTTTGGTATTTTTCTTGGCTAAAAATATATAACAATAAATCCTCGGACAATGCATCTTCACCTGAAGTTATTAAGCGGGATACCTCCTGAGCTTTTTGATCATCGTCTATTTTAGAATCAATCACTTGAAATAAAGATTGTTCAGAAGGATTTAATTCCTCAAACTTTAATACTTGGCTAGGTTGAGTTTTAATTTTTCCATTAACTTGAGCAAAGCCAAATATAGGAAAAACTAAGGAAAATAAAAACAGTCTATAAAACATAGATATAATACCTAATTTTATTTTTTAGATTTTGGGAGTAAGGAATTTAACCACTTAATAAAACGGTTATTCCAAGCGGCATCAATTAAAATTTCAGGAACATCCTTAATTGGATTTAATCCATATAATCTATCTAGAGCATAACCTATCTCAACTTTCTTGTCCGGATTGGTGTTTTGTTTGCTTTTCTCTAGTGCAGTAATTAGGTTTGTATATGAAGTTGCATCGCTCCAAAAAATTCTATTCACACCAGAAATAAATATTAACAAATCAGGATTATAACTATATTTTTCATTAATGTATTTTGTACTATTAGAAGCCATATAATCTGCCACTTCAATTAATCTTCTTAAACCATACCTACCATTCACTAGATATCTATTTAATTCACTATGTAAAAAATTATCAGATTTTTTAGATCGTGCAGCCTCTATAAGCATTTCAAAAACAACATAAGTTCTTACAATTGCAGAGGCAGAGTTAGTATTTCTAAAACTTCCATCATACTTGTCATAAAAACTATTTACCTGCTTCCAAAAAAGACCATGAAGAAACTTAAACCTATCTTCGCCGGTTCGCTGATGAAATTTATTAATAAAATCTCTATATCTCCCTACTGAAACTCCTTCTGTGGCTCTTGAATTAACTAACTCCGGAAATAAAATATTATAAGCAGCTGCTTTAATTCTATCAGTAGGGTTTATTCTAGGTGTAGGAAAAATAGACTCCAAATGGTCATAGTTTAATGTATCAATCTTTTGATCGGCAAATACCGCATCTAATAGATCATCAATAGTTATTATTGAGGGATCTTTTTTGGGCCTAGCAAAACTTGTGGCAATACTAGATAAATCTATAAATCTAAAAAATTCACCTGCAAGTGCTCTATAAGATCCAATTATATCTAAATTTGCTAACCAGAAAGAAGTTGGCTCAGTGTTTAAAAGAGCAAGTGCTTCATTATATTTGAAAAGATAGTTTGCTACTCTTATTTCTTTACTAGTATCAGGATAAGAATTATTTCTTCTTTTTACATGTTGTTTTTCGATTGTAGCTATTTTATTATTAATGATACTTATTTTATTTGTACCTAATAAGCTATTAAAAATAGAAGCATTTAAATTTATGGCAAAAAATACAATAAATATTTTAAGCAAATTCATGTCTTTATAAATAAAATAAAAAGTACCCATAAGAAGCTTATAGTGCAATGCATATAAAGTGGCAAGCCTTATAACTTCAATCATAAAATATTAAATATTTTCATATACATACAAGGCATTAGGTTCAGAAAACTTAAACTTTAGCCCAGATGTTTCATCAAGATTTAGTCAGGCCTTGTTACTATTTTAATGCAGATTTAATACAGAGTGTTTTATTTTAAAGCTTCCATATTAGCTTTAGATAGATAATAAAAACCCCCTCGATTATTATCCTCTGTTCCAGGCAAAACTATCGGGAAAAAATGTGAAATACGCCTTTCTAAATAATCTCTATTAAAACCTATATAGTGAAAAATATCCGTAGTGGAAAAAAGACTCATATCTGGGTGAGTATGAATGTCATATACTGCTAAAATTTCATTAATATGTAGATCAATAAATTTTTTTAATTTTATTGAAAAATCTGGGCTAAGCTCAATATGTCCTCGACCACTGTTACCAGTATCATCCTCGAAAACAAACCATTTGCCTTTAAATTGAAATAAAATAGCCATATGTTCATTACCATCTTTTACACTTTTATCTATCAATTTATTAGACTCTATCTGTAATCGCCTAGGCTGTTTTTGCATTAACAAGTTTTGAACAAAAGAATTTATTCTTAACGAAGCACCTAAAAAGCCTGAAGGCACAACTATAGAAACAACTCCTTTTTCAGTAGCAGAATCAAGGCTTAAAAAATCAACATGATCAGTAATTGGATTATTATAAGTTTTATAAAAACTTTTTAAACTAAGTAAGTCAGAACAAGGAAAGCAAGTACATTCAATACTAAATATAATTATTAACCACATTATCTTCATAACTTGCCCGTTTTAAGTAACTGTTATCCTAATAATCAAATTTAATCAACAATCTAAAGAAAAACTAACACTACTTTTGCTTTGATTGAAGTGTGGTTTACAGCTTAAACTTACTTAGTAAAGCTTTTGTGGACTGCTTCAACTATTTTGTAAATATGGTTGTCCGATTTAGATAAAATGGTTTGGTCTTTAGCGTTGGCAAAGTGTTTTTGATAAAGTTTATAGCCATCATAGGATTTCTTTAATTGAATTTTATCGTTAGCAATAAAATAATTATCCCAATATTTTCTTACTTGAACCCAGTATTTTTCAGTGTCTTTTAAGTTTTCATATCCTGCTGAAAAATCAAACTGTTTAATTCTTTTGTAAGTATTAATTCCAAGCTCTCTGGAAAGAAATACTTTGTCAAAATCAACATCAGTTGCGGAATCTTTTTGTTTAAAGTTTTTTTGTTCGTGAAACCAGCCTTTTTTATGAACAACAATTTCATCCCTGCCAAGCAATAATTTGTAGTCGCTTCTTACTGAGAACTCTCTTCTCGGTAACGGCCTGTTAGTAAAATCTGTAGCGAAAATAGATGATGTTTTGAAGTGATCCCATTTACCAATTGCTGAATATCTAGGAGAGTCGTCTACTTGGTAAACATTCCATCCCCATTTATTTTTTGCTTCTGCAGCTTTAACTAATCTTTTCTTCCAAGTGTTGTCACCTTGAAATTCTATTAGTTGAGTAGGTTGCCACTGCCAATCTTGTCGCCAGTGTTTTACAATCATTGGATCCATTGGTTTTTTGCCATCTGGGCTTTTAAAAAACATAACTAGTGTGTGTTGTAATGAAATGAAGTCATTTTTGTCTTCAAGTAATGTTACTATTTCAGTTGCTCCTGAGAAATATGGTTGATCAATTTTCTTGGTGGTTTCTAGTATATATGTTTCAAGAAATTCAAAACTTACTTCATACTCACCAATTAAATTTAATATTGCTAGCCGATCATTTTCAAAGGCAATTTTGCCTGTAGATTTTTTTAGTTGTTGCCAATGTTTTGAAGGTTTTTCATCTTTTTTTGTTGGGATTCCAGTAGTGGTTCCACCTCGCACTTTGGTGCCTTTTTCTCTTAAGAAGGTCCAGTCAGCAAAGCTAAAGTTCGCAATTAAAAAAGTGCTTAGCGATAGTAGTAATAATTTTTTCATTGATACTCCTTGAAGATTATTTAAGCACTTTATATTTTAGCTTGAAAAAAATATAAAGTGCTTAAAATTAAATTAATTATAATTTTGAATTAACGTAATCCCAGTTAATAAGATTCCACCAAGCAGAAACATAATCTGGCCTTCGGTTTTGGTAATTTAAATAATATGCATGTTCCCAAACATCTAAGCCAAGAATTGGAGTTCCTTGATTTTCACAACCTTCCATTAATGGGTTGTCTTGATTAGGGCACTGACAAATTACTAAACCAGAATCATTTTTTGATAACCACGCCCAGCCTGAGCCAAATAATGTTGTGGCAGCAGTAGTGAACTTTTCTTTAAATGTGTCAAAGCTACCAAAAGTGCCATTAATTGCCTCAAGTGCTTTTCCAGTAGGGGATCCACCACCATTTGGTGATAGACTTTGCCAAAACAAACTATGATTATAAAAACCACCACCGTTGTTTCGGACAGCAGCTGATTGATTAGAAATATCTGCAAAAACATCTTCAAGAGATTTTTCTGCATGCGCAGTTCCCTCAACAGCAGCAAGGTATTTATTGAAATATCCTTTGTGGTGTTTTTCATAGTGAGTTTGCATGGTTTTAGCATCTATATGAGGCTCTAGAGCATCAAAAGAGTATGGTAATTCAGGGAATTTTAGTGACATATTTAGTATCTCCTTTTAATTAAAATAAAATAATAAAAAAATTATTTATTAATACCTAATATTTATACATGATTATTTCATTAATGTCAGCTTGACATGGTAAATACTAGTTGTTAAGAAGTATACAAGCCTTGTTTCTAGGCCTTTTCATTACATTGTTGGTAGAAGGGTCTTGATAGGGAAGAGTTTATTTCGTGGTAACAAAAAGGTAGGTAGATGGATAATTTAATAGATAAAGAAAATTTAAATATTTCTGCGGAAAGCAGTATTTGTTTAGATTCAAATTCTATTGATCTTATTGCCAAAGTGGAGCCTGTGGTAAAACACATGGGCTATGAGTTACTGACAATCGATTTAAATTCACGTAGTGGAATTGTTAGGATTTATCTTTTAAGTAAATCTGGATTTAAAACCCCCATCACTTTGCAAGATTGCGAAAGTGTTCATAGGCAAATAAGTCCTATGTTTGATGTTTGGGACCCAATCGATAATAAGTATACTCTTGAAGTAAGTTCACCTGGTGAAAAACCAAAGTTAAGATTGCTAAGTCATTTTGCAGAATTAATTGGTGAGAATATAACTTTCAAAACTGTTGCACCTGTTTCAATGCCAGAGCCAGCTAAGCCCAGAAAAAACTGGAAAGCAAAGCTAGTTAAGGCTAGTTCTTCAGACAACTCTATCACTGTTAGTGATGAAGGAAGTAATTACAAAATTGAACTTGATAATATTAGCTCCGCCTGTTGGGAGCGAGAATGGAAATAATTTAAGGAGAGGCTAAAATGAGTGAATTAGCAAAAATTATAGATATTGTAGGAAAAGACAAAGGGATTGATAAAACTTTGATTATTTCTGCATTAGAAGAAGCGATGTTAACTGTTGCCAAAAAGAAATATGGGCTAACCAGAGACATAGAGGCTAAATACAATGAAGATACTTCAGAGGTTGAGTTATATCAATTTAAAGAAGTTGTTGAAGAAGTGAAAAATGAAAAAAAGCAAATTCTTTTGAATGAAGCAGTTGAACATGATCCAGATGTAGAAATAGGCGATAGCATTGGTCTTAAAATGGATACTCAAATGTTAACTAGAATTGCTGCCCAAACAGCAAAACAAGTTATTGTTCAAAAAGTTAGAGATGCTGAAAGAGAAATTATATACGCGGAATTTCAGCACCGTAAGGGTGAGGTTATTACTGGGGTAATAAGAAGAATTGATAGAGGTGCAGTAATTGTTGATCTGGGCAGGACCGAAGGCTACATGCCGATTAAAGAGCAAATACCAGATGAACCTTATAATCCAGGAGACAGAATTCATGCATTTTTAAGAGATGTGCAATTAACTCCAAAGGGACCAAGAATTATTCTTTCAAGAGCTTGTCCTGAATATTTAGTTTCATTATTTCAAACTGAAGTTCCTGAAATTAGAGAAGGACTTGTGACAATTGTTAAAGCAGCTAGAGATCCTGGTTCAAGGGCAAAAATTGCCGTAATGACTCGTGACCCAGATGTAGATGCAATTGGAGCATGTGTTGGTGTTCGAGGATCCAGAGTTCAAAACATTGTTCAAGAACTTAAGGGTGAGAGAATTGATATTGTTCCTTGGGATGAAGATATTTCCAGATTTGTTTGTAATGCTTTATCACCATCTGAAATTCAAAAAGTAATTATTGATGAAGATGAAAAAATGATTGATGTGGTGGTTTCTGAAGATCAACTTTCAATTGCAATTGGTAGAAGAGGGCAGAATGTCAGATTAGCTACTGATCTAACTGGCTGGGAGCTTAATATTGTTTCTGAGCTAGAAGTTGTTAAAAAAATAAGAAGAGCTAAAGAGCAACTTTGTAGATTGCCAAATATTACTGAAACTTTATCAATGGCTTTATATCAAAGCGGTTTTGAAGGAATTAGAGATGTTGCTGATGCAGATCCAAGTGTATTTACTGAGGTTCCGGGCTTTGACCAGGAAAAAGGAATGCATTTAATTAAAATTGCTAAGCATCTTGTTGCCACTGGCGAAGTTGATGAAATCGAAGCAAAACAAAATGCAGAAGAAGAAGAGAATGTAAGAGCTATGTCAAACAAATCAATTCAAGATAATGCCGAATTGAAATTAGCAGCAGAAATAGAAAAAACAGAAAAAAGTAATGAGCTAGGAATGATCCAAGATCGATTGAAAGCCGAGTTTGCTAAAGAGCAAGCAAATACTGCTGACAATGTCGAAAGTGGAAGTTCTGAAAGCCAGGATTCTTAAGAGTTATTCTACAAATTGGAGATTAAATGAAGGTATTTGAATTAGCTAAAGAACTTAACATAAAATCATTAGACTTGGTTAAAGAAACTCAAAGTTTAAAATTAAATTTAAAAAGTCATATGAGTGTATTGTCTGATGAAGGTGCACAAAAAATCAGAGACTTTTATGCAGAAAAATCACAGTCCACAAAAAAAGTGGTTAAGAAAAGAAGAAAAGTTGTTAAGAAAAAAACTACTAAGAAAAAAACAGTGATTAGAAGGTCTTCTAAGGAAGAACCAGTTGTTGAATCAAAAGAAGTTGAGACTCCTCCTTTAACAGCTGAAGTTGTTAAGGATTCAGTGGAGGCAAAAGCACCAGTGGAAGCTGTGGTGGAAAAAATAAAGACTGTTAAAGCTAAAGTAAAATCTTTACTTACAACTTTAGAACCAGAAAAAATTAAAGTGAATAATATTATTGTTGAAGACTCTCCTGTGGAGCAAGAAAAGACTCCGGAAGATGCTGAGTCTAAACCGGGAATTAAGAAAAAAGTATTTAGTTTGTTGAAAATTTCTAAAGAAGAAAAACCAGTAGCTAATAATATTGTTATTGAAGAGGCTCCTAAGAATGTTGTAGATATTCAAATGCAAGAATCAGACTTTACAAGTGTTGGTGCTGGTGAAACAAGTGGAGAAAATTTTGGTGAAGAAGAAATCACCGTTCCCGGATTCAAGGGTGGCAACTTTAAATCTATGGAAGATTTTTGGAAAAAGAAAAGTATGCCAGGTGCTCCAAAGCCAAAAGGTGATAATCGATCCTTTCGTTCCACTGATTTCTTAAGAAGAGAAAGAATATATAGAAACTCTAAAAAAAGACTAACTATTAAAAACTATCAATCTACTGTTATTACCGAAGCTGCAGATCACAAAAAAATTGTTAGATTCGATACTGATATATCGGTATCAAAGTTTGCTAAGCAAATGGGAGTTAAAGCTAAAGAATTAAATAAAAAGTTATTAACTCTTGGAGTAGAAAGGCCTGAAGATATTTATTCTCCAGATGATTGGATTTTAGATCTGGATACGGTTTCATTAATTGCTGAAGAGTATAGCTTCAAAGTTTTAGATGAAACACCAAGAGAAGAAGATATAATTAGAGAATTAAAAAATATTACTTCTTTAGAGGTTGATGAATCAAAATTAGTAGATAGAGCTCCAGTAATAACTGTAATGGGCCATATTGACCATGGTAAAACTTCTATTCTTGATTTTATTAGAGAAGCAAGAGTTACTGATGGAGAAGCTGGTGGAATCACCCAACACATTGGTGCTTACACCGTTAATGTTGATGATGCGATTGCCAATATAAAATCTAAGTTAAAAGCTAATTCTGGCAAAAAAACTAAGGCAAAAGCAAAAGGTAAGACTCCAACTAAAAAGAAATCTAAATCAAGTACTAAAAAATCTTCGGCCAAAGAATTTCTAACATTTTTAGATACCCCTGGACATGCTGCTTTTACTGAGATGAGAGCTAGAGGTTCAAAAGTTACCGATATTGTTATTTTAGTTGTTGCTGCCAATGATGGAGTAATGCCACAAACAAGAGAAGCCGTTGATCATGCAAAAGCTGCAGGAGTTCCAATAATTGTAGCAGTTAACAAAATGGATTTACCAGAAGCCAATCCCGATAGAGTAATTCAACAGCTTTCTGAGATGGAACTTGTTAGCGAAGAGTGGGGCGGAGACACTATTTTCTGTAAAGTTTCTGCATTATCTGGTGAAGGAATGGATAACTTAATTGAAATGATTAAAGTTCAGTCTGAAGTTCTTGAGCTTTCTGCAATAGGAGAAGGTCCAGCCAGAGGAAGTGTTGTTGAGGCAAAACTAGACAAAGGTTCTGGCCCTGTAGCAACAGTTCTAATTCAAGAAGGACAGTTAAAGGTTGGTGACTATTTAGTTGCTGGTATTCATAGTGGAAAAGTTAGAAGAATGCTAGATGATCAAGGAAATATTGTTAAGCTAGCAGGTCCATCAATGCCTGTTGAGTTACTTGGCTTAGGCGGAGTGCCTGAAGCAGGAGACTATATTGATAGTGTTGAAAACGAAAAAGCTGCCAAAAAATTACTTGAATTAAGAGAAGGCAAAATTGCCAGTGCTAAAGCCTTTGGTGGCTTAGGGGCCACTACTGCCGACGACATATTCTCATTAATGGAACAAGAAAATCTTCAATCTATTCCAGTTATTTTAAAAGCAGATGTAAAAGGAACAGCCGAGGCAATTAAAGCATCATTAGAGAAAATACCTCAACAAAAAATAAGATTAAAAATTATTTCATTAGCGGTTGGAGCAATTAATGAAAGCGATGTTTTGTTAGCATCTGCTTCTAATGCTCATATTTTTGGTTTTAATATAAGGCCGGATGCTAAAGCTAGAAAAGCAGCTGAAGTCAAAGGAGTTGAATTAAGAACCTTCACTATTATTTATGAATTAATTGATAGCGTAACGCAATTACTTACTGGCTTTTTGGCTCCAGAGATTAAAGAAAATGTTACTGGTAGTGCAGAAGTTAGAAACGTTTTTGCAGTTTCAAAATCTGGAACAATTGCTGGTTGCTCTGTTGTAGATGGTAAAATAATTAGAAACTCTATGGCTAGGTTAATTAGAGATGGAAGAGTGATTTACACTGGCAAACTTTCTGGCTTAAAGCGATTCAAAGACGATGCTAAAGAAGTTGCCGAAGGTTATGAGTGTGGTATTGCAATTGAAAATTATAACGATATAAAAGTTGGTGATAGCATTGAAGCATTTACAACTGAAGAAATTAAAGTGAAGTTAGTTGATTCTGATAAAAAAAATCCTGAAGCAGCTAGAGCATAACGTTGAGAATTAAATGAGAACAAAAAAAACTTTTAATTTTGGTCGTCATCAAAGAATAGTTTCAGTTATAAGGTCTGAGCTTAATAATTTAATGTTAAAAAGCTATGATTTTCAGGGAGTAAGCTTTACAGAAGTTAATCTTGATTCAGATTGCTCTATTGCAAAGATTTATGTGCAAAACAATATTGCTAATTTTTCTAAAAGTGATGAAAAAAAGGTTTCTATGGAAAGCGTAGTCCAAGGTTTAAACAGTAAGTCTGGTTTTTATAGAGCTCATCTAGGTAAGGTAATGAAAATTAAAAGAGTACCTAAAATTATTTTTATTGTAGATGATAAGCTTGTTCAAAGTGAAAACTTAGTTAATCTTATCAATAGTCTTGATTAGACAACAGCAAGCGCATAGAAATTTTGTTCCGCTTTCTTGCTGTTAAAAAAATTATAAAATTATTTTTTAAGAAATTTTGCAGCCATTCCCATAACGTCATCCATTATCTTGCCGTCACCATCAGTGTCTAAAAATTTTGTAAGCATTCCAAGTTGTCCTTGGTCTATGCCATTATTTCCTGTAACTCCACCAAGCATTGATCCAATTTGTCCCATTAATCCGGCAGATTTAGCTTGCTTGCCAAGGCCACCCATAGCAACAGATGCAAGCATTGGTAGTATTTTTTTTGTTATTCCATAATCTACACCAGATTCAGTTGCTGCTTGTTGAGCTATTTCTCTACTTTTTTCTTTTCCACCAAATAGATGGCCAAGAATATTGTTGCCTTCAGTAACTGTAGATTCTTCAGCTAATGTTTCAGGGTTATCAACATATTGGCTATGATTACCTTTGCTAATAGCTCCCATTAAAGATTGCAATCCGCCTTCTTGTTGGATATTGCCTTTAATGCCACCAGTAATTCCATTCATTAACGGACCGATCGCATTCATTGCTTGGTCATTTGATATCCCAAACTTATTTGAAATTTGACCTATGATTTGTGGGTTGTTTTTTATTATTTCTAAAATATTCATAAATCAAATAATAACAGGCTTAATGTTTGATTGTAAAAATATTTGGTAAAAAACCCGCCAAGAAACTAGAGAAACTGTAATTTTTTGGTTAAAAGTTGTTACACAGGGGCCTTAGAAAATTTAAGAGTTAGGCAGGTATTTTCTTGGCTGTTTTTTTCCACTTAGGTTGTGGAGCATACATTTTACACATCCCGCTAGCAGCAGCACATTTGTTAGCTAGAATAGAGCACTTGCCAAATTTAGTATCTTCTACTTGCTTATAAAAGCTACAGTTAGAACAATTAGATCCCACAAATAATTTCTTTTTACTAATTTTTGGGGCAGTCTTGATAGTTTTGCCGTAATTTTTGGCCTCAGCTACATAGTATTGGGATTTTTTTGCTATCTTAGGATCAGATGATTCAGTTAGCACTTTTTTACAGCTTGCTGGAGGAGTTAGTTTAGGTGTCTCAGTAGAAGCATTTAAAAATCCAAAAATAGGATTTTTAAATATCATCCCAGTTACACTAGCTCCTAAAAATCCAATTGATAGTTTCTTAAGAAAGGATCTTCTGTTAAATTCTGGAGATTTTTTACTATTCTCATTTTTCATAGCTATATTTTATCATTTTTATTAATTAAGAAAAGCAGATTCCAATAGTTTCATGAAAAAAACTGCCACTTTTACGTTTATCTAAGCTTTGGATACAGGCTTTTCTAGTTTCTTCTTCTCACATCATATTTAATTGGCACTTCAGGAGTGGTCATTAAAACAAATTCCCAATTAATCTCTATTAAATTAGTATTTGGATTAATTAAGCCTTTTGGTGGTCTAGGAAAAGGGCCAGCTTTATTGAAGGAATCAAGTGCTGCCTTATCAAGTTCTTTTACTCCAGAATACCTATCTATTTCAATTTTATTAATATCACCATTTTTATTTAAATAAACAATTAATCCACTAATTTTTGTTCCATCTAATAAGTGTGATTGATTACTCATTTCTAGATTTTCAATAGATGAGCTTACTTTTGCATACCAGATGCTTTTAAGTCTTCTTCTGATTCTTTCATAAAAAGTATAATATTTATTTTCATTGGCATTAAGTAAAGTTTGAGCGCCAACAGCAACATCTGGTAAATAATCATCAGTTGCAGATCCTTGGCCGCTCTGGCCAGCTTCTCCGCTAGATTCATTTAAGCTACTTGTTTCTCTTTTAGTCTTAGTATTTAATCCATCGGTCAATGAAAAACTTAGCAAATCTTTTGAGGTTACTTTCTTTGATTTTGAAGACTTATTTGCATTAGATTTTTTAGCAACTTTTTTTTCATCATTTGCGTATAGATCGTTTTTAAATTCACCGAAATTTTTTGATTTAGTGTTTTTCTTGGCATACTGATTGGTTTTTGATTCAAATATTTTCTCATTAGGATTTGGTTTTGATTTAACTTTTAATCTATCATCTGTTTGAACAATTCTATTTTTCTTTTCATCTAAAATATCAGCCATGCGATTAGAAAATTCATTTTCAGAAATTGTTTTTACTTCTAGGGCAGGCTTTAGTTCTGGAGGTATTTGTTCAGATTGAGTACTTCTGTTTTGAAAGTTAAATATAATAGCTAATGTGAATATTGAAAGATGAATTAAAATAGAATAAATCCAATATTTAAAATTAAATTTTGTTCTATTCCTCACAATATTACATCGACCTTTTTTCTAATATAGTTTAGTAAAGCTTTGAACAAAAATCATCAAAATACTGGCTTGATGCTGTGAAAACTAGTCAAAATATAATGATTTAGAAGTGTTAGCTGCTTTGTTTAAATATAGGTAATCTTGAGCAAATTAATATTTTTTTTATTACTATGTTCGTTTGTTGCCACGTCAAATGAATTACAATACTTAGAGAAAATAAACTCTTTTCATTTCGATAAAAAGTTTAAAAATTTAAACCTTGGGTTGAAATTACATAGGGACATAATAAAATTAAAAGAAAATCTTTGGCGTGTAGATAACTATTTTCAATATCAAGGAGGCTTAAGTTGGAAAAATATTTATTCTGTTCCAGGTGATTTGAGTAATGTAGACACTAATTTAAAAGTTCAATATCAAAAACAGTTTCAGTTTGTTAATTCTAAATATTATAGTGCGAAAACAATAAGGAAACTTTATTCTCTCAGTGGTTATCAAAAAGTAATGGATAGTGCTTCTGAGAACGTAGGTTATGAAGATAAAAATTATTTTTCTGTTAGACGAATAAAAGAAAAAATTTCACAGTTATGGCCATACTTTAATTCAAAAAAACAAGAATTTTTCCAATTATTATCTATTGCAAAAATGCCATTTAATCTGCCAACTAGCCATCAAAAATTCTATGCAATGAAAAAAGGGGAAAGCTACTCTCTTAATCATGAAGGCATTTTTAATTTCGGTGCTTCTTTAGATTGGGAAGTTGATTTTGGGGTGGTTGATCTTTTAAAATTATCTGCTTTTAATTATTCTTTTAGGCTTAAGGGTAATTATCTTATTAGTCTGTTTAAAAGAGATGATCGTTATTTGGTAGTTTCGGTTACTGATAATAAAAACAAGCGTGACAGAACTGGAGTATTAGAGCCTCAAAATTTTAATGGTTTATTAAGCTTCAATGATATTTATTCATATTTAATTCCATTTTCTTTTGCAAGCCACAATATTCAATCAGAAGATATTTCTGTTGTTTATAAATTAGATATGTCTGTGTATAGTCTTCAAAAATCTCTAAATAAAGTATATATGGGTTCAATCAAGGAATTAGATGATTTGTCAAAGAAAGAGTTTTCTGGAGTTAAAAAATTAAAATCAAAAGGGAAGCTTAAAATAAATACTAAAACTCAAAAAAAATATAATATTGCTTTTGTAATAAAATTTAAGCAAACATTAAGAAAATATTATTTAAGTATTTTTGAAACATCTCCTTCTGGAGAATTAACCGAAAAAACTACTGCTGGGATAATAAATGATTTTGAGCATTGTCTGTTCATGGTGGATTGTAAAAAGCTTTATCAACATGCTTCCATTGTTTTTGATGATACTAAACAAAAATGGGGCTTAACCTATAAGTATTCATTAAAGGATTCAAATACCTTTGGTCATGAGCTAAAAAGTTACTTAAAGCACATTAATTTTATTACTGGAGAGTTTGAGTACTGGAAAACCAAAAATTTTAAAAAATTTAAAAATCATGGGGCAACTACTTTTAATGTTACAGCTAAACTATCATCTGATGATATAAATGATTGGTTAAACAAGGGTACTGGTGAATATTGGCCAATTATTTCAACATCATTTGGTCATAGTTTAAATGCTTGGAAAACAAGTTATAGGCGAGAATGGTATATGAAAAATAATCTACGGAATTTTTTGTTCAATGGATTATCATTTATTCTTGATATTCATTTTCCTAAGGGGCCTGATTTAATTCAAGCCCAAAAATTTGTAGATATTTATCAGCAGTCTAGGAATCAAGTTGATTACAAAAAACAAGCAGGATTATTACTTAAATTATTTGATAATAGAAAGTTTAATCCGTCAGCGTTTAGATACATTACTAATGGCGGTTTTTATAAGCCTGTACTGGAAAATAAAAACTTTGATTTTTAGAAATAATTATTTACTTAGTAATTTTACTAGATATCAAAGCTAAAGCAGAATTTTTAATAAGCATTCCTGGAATAAAAGGAAGTACACCCATTTTTAGTACATTGGCCCAGCCAGTGTAAAAACCAAGGTTTAAGATTCCAATAGCAAAAACTATTAAGCTGCCAATCATGCAAGCCAAGAAAGATTTAGTAAAAGATTTGTTAGTGAATCCAGTGTCCGATAGTTTGCCAATAACAATTGTTGCTCCAACCATGCCAAATAAGTAGCCAATGGTTGGGCCTAGTTTCGCTGTTGCAAAGATTGGTAAGCCACTAAAACCCAATAATAAATAAAGTAAAACTGTTATTGTTCCAAGTTTTCTACCCCATAAAAGAGCCATGAAAAATACTCCAAATGTTTGGCCAGTTATAGGTACTGGAGTAAAGGGTAGGGGAATTGAAACTTGAGCTAAACATGTTATTAAAACAACTCCTGAAAGTGTGGCAATAATTTGAGATGTTTTTGTATTGGAGAATTTTTCTACGAGATATGTAGGGATTAATGCGTTAGAATTTGTATTCATTTTTGTTACTTTCTTATTTTAGGTGGTTAATTATACTAGAAAAATCTAAATTTTTACCACCATTTTCTAAATGCTGATTATACAGTTTTAGAGACAATTCTCCAAGAGGAGTTTTAGCATTTATTGACTTTGCATTATCTTGCGAAAGATTTAGGTCCTTAATCATTAGCGGCACACCAAAGCCACCAGCATAATTATTACTGGCTGGGGTGTTTTCCATTACTCCAGGAAATGGATTATAGGTATCAAGCGACCAGTTCCTGCCACTGCTGACATTCATTATTTCGGTAAGAATTTTTGGGCTTAAGCCATTTTTTTCTCCTAAAATTAATGCTTCACTTGAGCCAATCATGTGAATTGCTAAAAGCATATTGTTACACATTTTTGCTACTTGGCCACATCCACCATCACCTGCATGAAGAATGTTTTTTCCCATGCACTCAAGTATAGGCTTTGCAAGTTCAAACTCTGTTGTATTACCTCCAACTAGAAAACTCAAAGTTCCCTTTTGTGCTCCACCAACGCCGCCTGAAACAGGAGCGTCTATCATATTAATATTTTTATCAGAACATTTTTTTTGCAGTTCTTTTGCTTTAGTAGGTGCAATGGTTGAACAATCAATTAATATTGTTTTCTTATCTATTGAATCAATTAAGTTTTCAGAAAAATAAACTGACTCAACATGTTTTCCGGCAGGTAACATAGTGATAATAAACTCTTTGTCACCAATTAAATCATTAATGTTATCAGCAATTATTGCTCCAGAATCAGCAGCAGATTTACAATTATCTTTATTTATATCAAAAACTGTGACTTTGTGTGATTTACAAAGGTTGATTGCCATTGGCGCACCCATATTTCCAAGACCAATAAATCCTATATTTTTCATAGTGAAAAATTATCATTTTTAACAAATTCTGCAAAGTAAATATTTAAATAAGGTTTTAATTTTTCAACACATATGTTTTTTTAAGTGTTGGTATCTACTAATAGCCATGTCTAAATCTAGGAAGCTTTGTTGAGAGATAATCTTAGCCTGCAAAACTTCTGCTTCATGAAGATCTTTGTAAAAGTTGTTGAAAGGTTAATTGAGCTGTGTGCAGAAAATTTTTCTGAAGCTACACTTAGAGCTGCCAGTTCTTGAGAAGTACAAGTTGTAAAATATTTGCTAGGCAAGGGAGCTAATAATTACTAATGTTTAAGTTAGTTGGCTACGCTGCATTATTAAATTATCTGTTTTGTATAGTTGGATGTGTGCTAGTTTTTTTACATATGCTGAAGTTAAAAAAAATTTTCTTTGCTGTTTGTTTGATTTTATTTGTCCAGAGTGGATATAGCAATGTAATAGATTGGCATTCCTCTCATGAGGTATATAGGGCATATAAGCTTAATGACTTAACAAAAATAAAAAAAATGTACTCTGAAGGCCTGGTTGATTTAGGGAGTTTAATTAATAATTCTATTTCAGATGACTTATTGGAGCTTGAAGAATTTAGCGATCATATTATTGATCAATGTCGTAATCAAATATTGTTTAATATTGATAATGTAAAAACAGAGTCTGGAGCAAAAACTTTTGTTTTAAAATTTTTAATTAAAAATGGGGACATTAAAGAAGTTACAGAAGCAATTGCTAAGCTTGATTTAGATAAGTCTGAAATTAATTCCTCGGCTCAAAACGCTGCATACTACGGCAAGTTTGAAATTGTGAAATTGTTGATAACCATGGGAGCAGATAGTTTTTTGAGTATATTAGAGCTTAGCTCTAATAAGATGAGCTTAAATGAATATATCCAAATTATTGATTTGGTTAAGGCAGAGAAAAATATAAAGCAAGATCGATTGAATGCTCGTTTAAAGGACTCTGCTGAAAATGCACTGTATTTTAAAAATCAAGTTATAGTAAAATACTTGCTGGATAATTATCCCCATATAAAATTAAATGAGCTTTTACCTTCTGCAGTTCAAAGTGGAGATATTGCTATGGTTAATTTTTTGGTAAATAGGGGCGCAGATGATTACTTTACTATAGTAAGGGATTCTATTTATCGTGGGTATTTTGATATATTTAGCAAATATTTTCTTCAGGCAAAAGTTGCTGAAAAATTTGCAGAGTTAATAAAAAATAATCAGCAAGGTGAAGTTATCTATTTATTAGATGCCGCAATTTCTTCAGGCCGGATAGAATTTTATGATTTTCTTATTGCTAGCCTTCCAGAGAAATTTGTTACCAAGAATATTACTTATAACTATATACATGGAGCTTTAAAGAGCCTTAATAGTGGATTATTTTTTCGAAGAGATTTTAAGTATAGCAAGTTTGCAGACAATAGTCAGTTTTACCAGAAAATACTGTCTATGAATTCTTTTTTAAGGTCTGAATTGAATTCTCCTAGATTTAAAGCTGCAGATAAAGAGGTTTCTTTACCAGTAATTAATCTTGAAAACTTAACTTACTTGGCAATTAAATTGAATAGGAAGCAAGACGTTTTAATGTTAATTGAGCAGCAATTTGAATATTGGACTGTTCCTCTTGATAAGCATTTAGAATTACGATTAGATCATTTTTTAAGATATTTATTTAGAAGCTCAATTGGAATCAAGAAAATTCATGTTTTAAAAGCAATTGTAGAAAGTTTTACAAAGGGTAATAATAAAAAGTATAAATTTGCTGTTGATAAAATCTTAAAAAAGAATGGAATTTATTATTTATCTTCTGCTGCTCAGTATGATTTGTCTACTTTTAAAGTTATGTTAGAAGTTTTGCAGGAAAACAATATTTCTATATCTGCAAAAGATTATCAGGAATTATTTAGTGACTCCTATGCTAGCAAGTCATTTGAAGTGGCTAATTATATATTAGCTAATTTTGAAATTAATGATTTTAATGAAGCATTACTTGCTTCTTCCACAAGAGGTCACTATAAAGATCTTCAAAGGCTGATTGATTTAGGAGCAGATAATTTAGACGAAGCTTTAAAGGTAGCTGTAAAATTAGGAAGAGATTTGGCGGTTAAGATTTTAAAGGAAAATGGCGCTAAATAATTTGTTTTTGTCCAGGTTTCTCTAGAGATATCAAAAAAAGGCTCTATAATTGTAATTGATTTATTAATGATTTTGTTTCGCCTGTGGCCTCAAAATGGCTGTTAATATATTCCTTCGGACACTCACCTACATTTTTGAATTTCCATTTGGGAGCTTTGTCCTTGTCAATAATTAAAGCCCTTATGCCTTCCATGAAATCATGATTACGATTACAATTAATTGTTAAAATTAATTCACTTTTAAATACTTCTTCTAATGGTTTATTTTTTGATCTTTGTAATTGATCAATTATTAAATGAGCAGAGGTTGGCGAGCCGCCAGTAAGTTTTTTATATGCCTTAGAAATGAATGGTTGAGAATTACTCACTTCTTCAAATCGAGAGTATATATTATTAATTTCTAAATCTTTTAAAATATAATCAATTTGAGTTTTATTTTCTATTAACATATTTGTACCCATTGAAATTGTATTTTGATTTTGCAGCTTAATAAGTGTTTCGGTAATATTTTGTTTAGAGATGTTTTCAGTTGGTAAAGCCAAAAGTTCTTCAATAAGCTGATGTTTAAGGTCTAAGTTAATAAAAAAATCTCCAAAGCCTAGATGAATACTTTCAGAGGCCGAACATAAACTTCCAGTTAAACCTACAAATGTTCCCAGATTGGTAGGGCAGTTATTTAGAAAATAACTGGCACCAACGTCTGGATATAGTCCAATGCTAATTTCTGGCATGGCCATAATAGAGTTTTCACAAACTATTCTGTGGGAGCAGCCGTTTACTAGTCCCATTCCGCCACCCATGGTTATTCCGGCAGCCCAAACAATAATAGGCTTAGTAAATTTATGTATTTTGTAATCTAAGTTATATTCTTGAACAAAAAACTGTTCTGCTTTTGAGTAATCCTGTTTTAAATTAGCGTTATATAATTCTTTAATATCTCCGCCAGCGCAAAATGCTTTATCGCCAACAGAATCAAGAAAGATTGCTTTGATTAAGGAGTCTTCATTTGCTTGGTCTAAAACTTTATGCAGTTCAATTATTAAATCAAAATTTAAAGTGTTCAGAGATTTTTCTTTATTGATAGTTACAAAAAGAAAATTGTTTTCAATGTTAGTTTTTAAGTATTGATAATCCATATTTTATTGTAGCTGACTAAATGTTTGTTCTTCAAATGCTTTTCGACCTACAATAAGTCTCATTATTTCATTTGTACCTTCGAGGATTTGATGGACCCTAGTGTCTCTCATCATTCTTTCAACTGGGTATTCTTGGGTATATCCATAGCCACCAAACATTTGAATTGCTTGATTACAAACATCAAAACCAACATCGGTTGCATAGCGTTTTGCCATTGCACAATAAAGGGTGGCTTGGGGGTCCTTGTTATCAAGTTTTGCTGCAGCCATTCTTATCATTGCTCTAGCGGCAATTGTATCTGTTACCATATCAGCAAATTTAAATTGTAAGGCCTGAAACTTTTCTAATGATTTGCCAAATTGCTTTCTTTCAGTCATATATCTTCTGGTATGATCAAGCGCTGCTTGGGCAGTTCCAACCGAGGACACTCCAATGTTAATTCTTCCGCCATCAAGACCCTTCATAGCAATCTTAAAACCATCTCCTTCATTGCCAATTAAATTTTTGGCTGGAATTTTAACATTGTCTAAATTGATTACACAGGTTGGTTGCGCATTCCATCCCATTTTCTTTTCTTGTTCCCCATAGCTTACACCTTCGGTTGATGTGGGGATTACAAATGCGCTTATTCCTTTTGGTGTGTCGTCGCCAGTTCTCGCCATCACTATTAATATTTCAGTAGCGCCACCTCCAGAAACAAAAACTTTAGAACCATTAATAATATAATTATCTCCATCTTTAACAGCTTTAGTTTTTAATGAAGCGGCATCGCTTCCGGAATTGGCTTCTGTTAAACAGTAGGAGCCTAGTAGCTCTCCGCTGGTTAATTGTGGGCAATATTCTTTTCTTAATTCATCGCTACCAAAGGCATCAATCATCCAAGTGACCATATTATGGATTGTTATATAGGTAGTGGTAGCGGTGCATCCCCAGGAAAGTTGCTCAAAAATAATCGCAGCATCTAGCCTTGGTAAGTTCATGCCACCAACATCTTCTTTTGTATATACGCCTAGAAAGCCAAGTTCTGCGGCTTTTTTTATTACATCTTTAGGGAAGTGTTTTTCATAATCCCACTTTGCAGCGTTTGGTGCTAATTCTTTTTTGGCAAAATCTTTAGCGGCTTCTTGGAATGCTAATTGGTCTTCGTTTAAATTAAAATCCATTTTTTCCTCTAATCTAATTGAATAGTCATGTTAGGGCTTTTCATTGTTGCCTGATTATCATCAAACCATCGAGTGGTAATAGTTTTAGTTTGAGTATAAAATCTTACAGCTTGTTTGCCGTATGCATGTTGGTCTCCATAAAAAGAGCCTCGGCTTCCAGTGAATGAGAAAAAAGGCAAAGGGACTGGAATAGGGATGTTAATTCCAACTTGGCCAACATCGATATGATGTTGAAACTTTCTAGAAGCAGCGCCACTAGCAGTAAAAATGGATGTTCCATTTCCAAATGGATTGGTGTTAATTATATTAATTGCTTCATCAAGGGTATCAGCATTCATTACACACAATACTGGACCAAATATTTCTTCATTATAAATACTCATCTCTTTGGTTACATTAGAAAACATTGTTGGCCCTATATAGTTTCCTTTTTCGTTTCCTAGGTGTTTCCAGTTTCTTCCATCAATGTTAATAGTTGCTCCTTCGCTTACGCCTTTTTCAATTAAGCCTAAAACTCTTTGTTTGGATTCAGGAGAAATAAGCGGGCCAAGAGAAGATTTTTCATTATCCCATGGTCCAACATTTAAATTCTTCATTGCGGCCTCAATGTCAGGAATCCATTTTTGAGCATCTCCAACAAGTAATGCTACACTAATTGCCATGCACCTTTGTCCAGCAGCACCGCAAGATGAGCCAACAATATTTTGAATGGCTTGGTCTTTGTTGGCATCTGGCATAACAATCATATGATTTTTTGCTCCAGCAAATGCCTGAACCCTTTTAAGGTTTTCACAGCCTTTTTTGTAAATGTACTGGGCTACTGGAACAGATCCAACAAAAGATACTGTTCTAATGTCTTTACTTTCCAGAATCATATCGACAACATTTTTTCCTCCATGAATAACATTTAAAACCCCTTTAGGGATTCCTGCTTCATGGAAAAGTTCTATTGTTCTCATTACGCTCATTGGAACTTTTTCTGATGGTTTAAGAATAAAAGTATTACCGCAAGCTATAGCTAATGGATATTGCCAAAGCGGAATCATTCCAGGAAAGTTAAAAGGGGTAATGCCAGCGCAAACACCAAGTGGTTGTTGGTAACTATAGGTATCAATATTCCTTGAAACATTTTCAACTGTTTCACCCATTAATAATGTTGCTACATTAGCGGCGTGTTCAACTACTTCAATGCCTCGCCAAATATCGCCCATGCCATCCACAAAAATTTTACCATTTTCTTTGCAAATTAATTCGGCTATTTCCTTTTGGTTTTTCTTTAATAAGTCTTGAAAGTTAAGCATTATTCTAGCTCTTTCAGAAACAGGGGTTTCTTTCCAGGTTACAAAAGCATTTTTAGCTGATTGTAATGCTAAGTTAAACTCTTCTGCTGAGGTATCTGGAACTTCAGCCAATTTTTCTTGATTATCGGGGTTGATAACTGCAAAATCGTATTTGCTTTTGCTCTCAAAAAATTCTCCATTAATATATTGCTTTATTCTTTTCACGGATAATAATTTAAACTATTTATTCCTGTGTTTCGAATATTCATAGTGAAAATCCAGTGCTTAATGCATCGCTAACAATAGGTTTGATGGATAAGTGACTTAAACTATTATTTTTTACAGTTTATCAATTAACTTAACCAAGGATTGGTGTAGGGCTTTTGCATATCTTTTTTTTCTACCTTTAATTCCTTAGCTAATTCTCTAGCTTTTTGGCCACCTTCATATAGTGAGAAGTAACAACCGCAATAGTCTTGTCGGTAAATATTATTTTCTTTTGTGAAATCAACAGATTTTTTAAAACCTTCGTGTTTCATAAAGTTTCTTGCTAAATATGGCACTCCATGTTTTTTCTCACATAATTCTCCAAAATTTTGGAGTTTTTTTTGTACTTTATGAGGTGAAATCGCCAGTGTAGTTGTGAATAAATCAAATTCTTTTTCTTTTGCTTCAATCGCTGATCTTTCAAGTCTCATGTCATAGCATATTGTACATTTTGCGCCTTTTTCTGGAGTATGCTCAAGGCCTTTAATTTTAGAGAAAAAGTTTTGCACATCATATTCTCCAATAATATATGGAGTCTTGGTAATCTCGGCAACTTTTATAAAGGCATTTAGTCTTAGATCATATTCCTCAATAGGTTGAATATTGGGATCGTACCAAAAACAGGTTAAATCAAACTCTTCCTTGAGTTGGCCAATTACTCCGGCAGCATCTGGTCCACAGCAAATATGCAGCAATATTTTCTTTTTTCTAGTTGCTTCTTGATATGCTGTCTTAACTTGATCATTATTTTTGTCATAAAACTTTAAATTACCTGTTTTGTTTATGTATTTAATATCTTCATTAGTTAGATTACTTTGGAAGTCCGGTGTGTAGGGAGTTTCCCATTTTAAGGAATTGATTTTTTTATTAATCAAGAATTCAGAAACTTTTTTTGCCCAAGATATTTCTTTAACAATTGTTGGAGCGGGAACATAAATTATTTTCTTGCTTTCAATAGCTTCAGTTATTTTGATTTCTTTTAGTTCAAGGTTGTCGGTAATAAAGGTACCTTGGTTAAAATTAATATTCAATTCTTTTGCAAGCAGTTGAAAGTTATTGATAAAGATTTTTTCTATATCAATCTCGTTATTAATTCTATCAATAAAGAAACTTTTATAATTTGGTAGATCTGATGGGGAATCGATTTTTTCAATGTCAATTTGACTAAAATTACTTGTTTCAATAATTAGGCCATGCAATAAATTTCTATGTTTAAATTTATCATTTAATAAGAATACATATTTGGATTTCATTGCATGCTTATTATTAATATCTAGATATCGTTTGTCTAGAGTAAAATTTATTATCTATTAATAATATTTATGTAAGGTGGTCTGGGAGCATGAATTCTTTTGGTTTTCTGTTTTCTCTGCATAGTAGGCTTATTCATTATGGTATTACTTGTATTGTTTTGATTATCTTTTTGCATGGTTGAAGTAATAAAATTATCAAAATTTTGATTCAAAGTTTTTGGATCTCTAACAACATAAATTCTACTACATGATCGAAATGGTACTTCTTTTTGAATAGTTGAATAATTTGAATCTCTAACTGTGTATGTTGTTTGATTATTTATATTAGTGGTTTGTTCCGTTATAACCGCAGCATGACCAGCAGTACGCTCTTGGTTTTCGGTAATGCAAATCACAGGAATTTTCCTTTCCAATAATCCTTTGAGAATCTGATGAAATTTATTTCCACTATTTGGAAATCTAATATTATGGGGTTGGTTGTTAGAGGAAAGAATCTCTCCATTAGGGTTGAAGCTAATTTGTTCTAATTTTAATCCCTTGCTAAGACATTTTTGTAGATTATTCATGTATTGTTGATAATCGGTATTTGGTTTGACTAATGCTCTAAAATTTCTAGAAAACTCAGGTAAGTCCTTAATATTGGGATTTTCTTTATTGATAAGGCTATTAGCAAGGTTGATAAAGTTTTGATCATATGGAATGCTTATTGAATCAAATGGTGGGTTTTCAGTAATCAATTTAAATGTATCTTCAATTTGTCCTCCCGGTGCAATTCTTTTGGGGTCAAATCCGGGGCGGTTTTTAAAAAGTTTTGCGATCATAAATTTATTATTGCTTTTTGTTCCATCTCTTTTTCTGAAAACTTTATTTAAATAGTTATTTACTTTGGTTTGAGGGTATATAGTGCCAAATTCTTTTACTTGCTGAACAAGGTGTAGATAGTAAACATTAGCTTCTGAAATCTTTACTGGATATTGATTTTCTTCATAAGGCTCTAGTCCTTTGTCTATTAAATCTTGATTTATAATTTCTTTGCATCTTGCATTTAAATATGTAGAGGTAGCCATTGTTTGGCAACTACCAATATGGCCTTGATTGGTCACATGCATTTCAAAATGACCCTCAGTACTTATAGTTTTTGTATATGCTAAATTTGATGCTGACAATAAGGCTAAAGCTAGGAAAAATTTCATTAAGTTAATTCGGTCTGCTTTTAGTTAAACCTAAATCAATAGTGTCATTTTTTTAGCTTTAGGTGCTAGGGATTTAATTCTAACTTAAGAATTTTTGCTTTAAGAGTTTTTAATTTATTATATCTTTACTGAGGGTTAAGTTATTAATATCTTCCTTTTAAAATAATTAAAATAATTGGAGGAATATAAATGAAGAAATTGTTTACATACACTTATATCTTTTTAGGGTTTTGTTTAATTGGTTTTTTAAATGCTGAGAAAATATAAGGGCTTAATTGTGATTTTGAATTGAACAATGGCAGGACTGGAACTATTACCACAAAACATTATGGTCCAAATGGAGTGATAATTGATTTAAATGGTATAGGATCTTTTTTAGATCAAAAAGATGTATTCAAAACTCATCAAGCTGTTGATGAAATTAATGAGGATGTTATTTACTTAACTAGGTCTTATGGATCATTGCACAAAGAGCCTTATAAGTGGCCTAAGTATTTAGTGATTGATTCATTAGATGATAAGCCAAGGCTTGGGTTGATTACTTATCTTTATAAAAGACCAACTAAAAAAATAGAATTCATTAAACTAGATAATTGTAAATAGCTGTAATTACATAGTTTGAGCATAAAAAAGTGCGGTATATTAAAATTGAACTTTAATATACCGCACTTTTTTATGCTATACTTATTAAGTGATAGATAGAAATATAGTTAAGGTAATAATAGAGGAAAAAGATTCATATCCAGTATTAGTAATAACTGGTCCTAGGCAAAGTGGAAAAACTACTCTTTGTAGAAATCTATTTAATGAATATGAATATATATTGCTAGAGGATTTAGAAATTCAAAGACTTGCTAAGGTGGACCCTAAGGGATTTTTCTCAAGATTTAAAGGTTCGTTGATTTTAGACGAGGTTCAAAAAGCACCAGAGCTTTTATCTTATATTCAAGGAATTGTAGATCAGCCAGGAAATACTAGGCAATTTGTATTATCTGGATCAGAGAATTTATTGTTATCTAATCAGGTGTCGCAATCACTAGCAGGAAGGGCAAGAATCTATTCTCTATTGCCTTTTTCTAGTAAAGAATTAAAAAATAAAAAATTAAATGATTATTTACTACATGGTGGGTATCCAAGAATTTATGACAAAAACCTAAATTCATATACTTGGTTGTCTCAGTATTATTCTACTTATGTAGAAAAAGATATTAGAAATGTTTTGAATATTAAAGATTTAGATTCGTTTGATAAATTTGTAAGAATTTGTGCCTCAAGAGTCGGGCAAATTTTAGATTATTCAAATATTTCAAACTCTATAGCTGTTAGTTCAAGCACAGTTAAATCTTGGATGTCTTCACTAAAATCTACCTACATTTGTTTCACGCTTGAGCCTCATTATAAAAATTTTGGTAAAAGATTAATTAAATCACCTAAAATTTATTTTTATGATACGGGTTTACTTTGTTATTTATTAAAAATTAAGAATGAAGAAATGCTAGAAACTCATCCTCAATATGGTAATATTTTTGAAAACTGGGTTGTTTCAGAACTGTTTAAGCGCAGATTAAACCTTGGCCAAGAGCCAGATTATTATTTTTGGCGTAATCAAAGAGGCAATGAGATAGATTTAATCACAGAGACTCAAGGTAAATTAGATCCAATTGAAATAAAGTCTTCAAAAACCTTTGGCGAAAGTTTTTTAAAGAACATAAAATATTTAAATAAGCTTCAAGATTACGATAAAGGGACTCTTATATACTCAGGAGACGAAAGCTACAATTTTAAAACTACTAAAATTTTATCCTGGAAAGATATTTAATTTTTTAATGGTTTTAATCTACAAGGTATTAAATTTGTTTATTTTTTAATTTGTTAGTATCCTTGTTCCATGTGGAGAAAAATAAAATTCCTAGTATTTTTGTTTGTTTGTCTATTTGTTGGAAATAAATCATTTGTTAGTAATGCAAATAGTTTATCCCAAAGTGGAAATAAAACAACTTATGAGGGATTTTTAGCATATGTTCTTTTAGACTTGAAGGAAAAGCAAATGTCACTTTTGGCTGAAATGAACCAATCAAAAGCACCTCAAGAACAACGCCTTTTAAACTTTTTAGATACTATTAAAAAGCAGTGTTATATTCAGTTTGATAAACATTACAAGGATTTCGATTTGTTGTTTCAGCAAAATGTCTGTGTAGATAAAAAGGCTTATGTTATCAAGATTAAAAAAGCCTACGATCTTCATTTGGAATGTGCTAGCCGCCAAAAAATTATCTTAGAAATGCTAGTTACTGCACCGTCCGAAGCTCATGCTAAAGGTTTAGAAAAACTTATGGAAAAATATTTTTCTGACCCTGAAAAATTTGTATCTCAAACTCAGCAAAGAATAATGTTCAGTGAAATATTAAAATTTCATATTACTAGTAAAAAATGTCCATTAGAAATAAATAAGAAAACACAATCTGATGGTCAAACAGATGAAGTAGATTCCAGAGATCCTATAATGGTTAAGGCTATTGCTGAGGCTAAGTCAAAAATTAATCTTTTTTTAAAACTTTATAAAAAAAATCCAAACTATTCTTTTGTAAAATTTTCTTATAAGAATTCTTTAGATAGAATTGAAAATATATGGGCTCAAGTTGGTACAAAAAAAGGTAAAAAATTAAATGTAATAATTGTGACTAAGCCTATTAATCCTAAAAAAGATTTTGATTTGAATACAACAATAGGGCTAGAAGAGGTTATTGACTGGGAAGTGCAAACAGATCACGGATACAATCTTGGAGGATTTACTTATTTTGCCATACATAAAATGAAAAAAATATCAGGCGAAAAAATACATAAATCTCTTACCGATAAAATTAAACTTTACCAAAATGAAAAACTTAACAACATAAAATAATCAAACAAATATGGATGAAAATTATTGGTTTTTTTTGAAACCGTATTTTTTGTTGCTACCGAGTTCAGCCGCTTTATTTCTGAACTGGATCGTGTAGATCTGGCAAAAAAAATTGCTCCTAATATGGAAGTTGCAAAACAAGATTATGAATATGCTTTGACAACAATGACGCCTTTTTTAAAGAATTGCTCTATTGATGTAAAAAAAATCTTCCTGCTTCAGTGCAAGCATGGTGTTATCATCAGCTAAATAGATTGAGTAATATACACAAAAAAAACATACAAAAAACTTATGATGGTTTGAAGGCAAAGCTACCTTCTAAGGTTTTAAAAATTCAAAAAATTATGTCTTCTTAATGTCTTTGCGGCTCATTATGTATTGTTTTTTCATGGTTAGATTTAGATTTTCCAGGTATTTGTTTGTTTATTGGATAAGAGCAAAGAAAATATAATGCTTCAGTGGTAGTGGCTATGTGAAGGTCTTTTTTGATTTCCTCAATGAGTGATCGCCAAGGCATTGATTTGTTTTTTAATTGTTTGTACTTTAATTCCTCTAAACCGTTAGTGCTTTCTACCATGTGATTATTAAATTTAGATTCTGGGTCTATAAGCATATGTTTTATTACTTTTCTATGAGAGCAAGATAAATTAGCTAGTCCTGATATTCCAGTTTCATTATAAAGATATCTAAGTAGTGTTACTGCTGGATAGGCAGTTCCAAAAAAAGTAAAAATATGAAATAAATCACTGAAGTTAATTCCTCCTTGGTAGCCAATAATATATAAAACACTTGATAGAAATAATGTTTTGGCATATTCCTGTCTCCCTGATTTTCTTGTGGCTGTGTAGAATTCAAATAGAAATGTGTTTAAGTGCTTCTTGGTTTCAGTTAATTTTTCTATAGATAAGCCATGTTCGGTTAACTGTTGGTAGAAGTATTCTTTAAAATATTCAAAGGGTTTTTTTTTAGCAATATTTCTCATATTAGTGATAAAGGCTTTGCCGCCATTTTTTTTGTACATGCTATAAAGGGCATTATCTAGTTGAAATGCTTTTGGTAGGCTGTAGGGGGTAAGGCTTTTCAGAACCTCATTTTTTTCAGCTTTGGTTGCGGGTATTTTAAAATTACAATCTTCGCTAAAATTAAAAAAACTTATAGTCGCAAGTATAAGAAAAAGAATGCTTTTCACCTAGTCTACATCGGATCTTAGGAGATATAATTTAAGTGAAAAAATAAATTTTAGCTATACAGGCCGTTCATTTGGGCCAATGTATTGGCACAGTGGTCGTATGATTCTATTGTTTTGCCATTGCTCCATGATGTGAGCACACCATCCAGATACTCTACTCATAACAAATATTGGAGTAAACATATCAATGTCAAAGCCCATTAAATAATAAGCAGGTGCTGCTGGAAAATCTAAGTTTGGATAAATATTTTTTTCAGCAATCATAGTTTCCTCTAAAATTTTTGAGATTTCATGCCATTTATTATTATTGTGAAGCTTGGCAAGTTGTAATCCATATTTATTCATGGTTGGAGCTCGTGAGTCTCCTTTTTTATAAACTCTATGACCAAAACCCATAACTTTCTTTTTGTTTTTTAAGGCATCAAGCATCCATTCTTTGGCTTTGCTTGGGTCTTCAACTTCAATCAGCATATGCATTACTGCTTCGTTGGCTCCGCCATGAAGAGGTCCTTTAAGGGCGCCGATTGCTCCAGTAATTGAGCTATACATGTCAGAAGTAGTAGAGGCTATTACTCTTGAAGTAAAGGTTGAAGCATTAAATCCATGTTCTGCATATAATACTAGTGATGCATCAAAAGCTTTAGTTACTATTGGGTCTGGAGTTTCGCCAAAGCACATATGAAAAAAATTCTCACTTAAAGTTAACTCATTTTTTGGTGGAATTATTTCAAGGCCTTTTCTATGTCTAAAAAAAGCTGCAACACAAGTTGGAATTTTTGCTAGTAAGTCTATAGCTGTGTTGTGATTTTCTTGGGTATTGTTTAAGTCATAAGTGTTTTGGTTAAGTCCAAGGTAGCTAACACAAGTTCTTATGGCGTCCATTGCGTGAGCATCTTTTGGGAAAGATTTAATTGTATTAATTAACTCATCAGGGATTTTTCTATATTTTTTTTCCTTACTTGTGAACTCATTGTTTTGTGATTCAGTAGGTAGTTCACCATTTAAAAGTAAATATGCTACTTCTTCAAAAGATTTTTTGTCAGCTAGATCTTGAACCGGATAGCCTTTGTATACCAGTGAGTTAATTTCTGGCATTACTTTAGATACCGCTGTGGTATCTACAACTACTCCTTCGAGGCCTTTTTTTACATTTACTTCACTCATGGTTTTGGATCTCCTTTTTCAGCAACTTTAAAATTAAAAAGTTTGCTATCAAATTGATTATATTTTTCATATTCAAGATACTCATATAGTTCTTTTCTGGTTTGCATGTTGTCTATCTCTTTTGTTTGGATTCCATCATTAAGAATATTTTTTAATCCTCGTTCAACTGCGCCCATGGCTATTCTAAAAGTGGTCACAGGATAAATCACTAAGTTGTAACCAAGATTAGTTAATTCCTCTGTGGACAATAGCTTTGATTTGCCAAATTCAGTCATGTTGGCTAGCAGAGGTACACTAATTGCTTTTCTAACTTGTTCAAACTCTTGCTGGGTGTGTAGTGCTTCAGGAAAAATCATGTCTGCTCCAGCATCAACGTATGCTTTCATTCGATCAATAGTTTTATCCAGTCCTTCAATAGCTTTAGCATCGCTGCGGGCAATAAGAATAAAATTTTCATCAGTGCAAGCATCTTTAGCGGCTTTGATTTTTTGGATCATTTTTTCACTGCTAATAATTTCTTTATTGTCTAAGTGGCCACATCTTTTTGGATTTACTTGATCCTCAATATGTGTAGCGCATATTCCAGCTCTTTCTAGTTCCTGTATGGTTCTGGCGGCATTCATAGCTTCACCGAATCCGGTGTCCATATCAATTATAGTTGGGAGATTTGTAGTTCTAGCTATTTGACCACCACGATGGGAAACTTCTGATAATGTGGTTAATCCAATGTCGGGTAAGCCTAGGTCATTGGATAAAACAGCTCCCGAAATATAAACTCCATCAAAACCAATTTTTTCGATCATCATTGAAACATATGGCGAAATTGAGCCAGGAAATCGTAAAAGTTTTCCTGAGTTTAATTCTTGTTTAAATTTTTTTCGTTTTTCTTGATCAGAGGTTTTGTTGTTTAACATTAAAATATCCCAGCATTATTTGCTTCCGCAGCTGTTATTAAATCTGGCTTCATAGTGACATTTAATTTTTTAATATCATCACTACTTAATTTTTGAATGTTATTTATTAAATTTAAAAATCTTTTAGATTCTTCAGGAGAAATCAAATCATTTGTTAATGTTTTAAATTTTTCTACATATTCATTTCTGGTAAAAGGCCTTGCTCCAGCAGGATGGGCATTGGCAATTCCTAATTCATCAATTAATTTTTCACCGTTTTTAAAGGTAATTTCAACTTTTCCACCAAAGGCTTTAGTGTCTGGATCTGGATCGTGATATTTTTTAGTCCAGCTAGGATCTTCAACAGTTGAAATTTTATGCCATAATTTAACTGTGTCTTCTCTTGTTGCTCGCTCTCTTGAGTAAGAATCTACGTGATGCCATTTTCCATCTTGAAGAGCAACAGTAAAAATATACATAATTGAATGATCAAGAGTTTCTCTACTTGCATTTGGATCCATTTTTTGTGGATCTCCAGCTCCTGTGCCAATAACATAATGAGTGTGATGTGAAGTATGAATTACAATGGATTCGATATCATCAAAGTTGGTAATTTTTTTTCTCATTCTAAATGCTAAGTCAATTAATGCTTGCGCTTGATATTCCGCTGAATGTTCTTTGGTGTAGCTTTCTAAAATTGCTTTTTTGCTTTCGCCTTTATTTGGCATAGGGACATAATATTCTGATTTTTTTCCACCAAGCATCCAAGAAAGCACTGAGTCTTCTCCTTCATAAATTGGGTTGGGTGCACCTTCACCACGCATACATCTGTCTACTGCTTCAACGGCAAGTTTTCCTGAGTGAGCAGGGGCGTAAGCTTTCCATGTAGAAATATCACCTTTTCTAGATTGTCTAGTTGAAAAACTAACGTGTACTGCTTGGTTAATGGAGTGATAGGTTTGCTCCATATTTAGGTTTAATAAATTTGCAATGCCAGCAGCAGAAGCAGGGCAAAGATGAGCAATGTGATCTTTCTTAAATTCATGTAAGCAAATTGCTTTTACTAAATTAATATGTAGTTCATAAGAAACTGCTAAAGCGTTTACTAAATCGTTGCCGTTTTTATCGCATTGTTGAACAACAGCTAGAACAGGAGGGATATTATCACCTGGGTGAGAGTAGTCAGCCGCTAAGTATGTATCGTGAAAGTCTAATTCTCTTACTGCAGTTCCGTTGGCCCAAGCAGCCCATTCTGCACAAACTGTTTTTTCACTTGGCAATCCAAAAACAGCAGCACCACCAGTTCTAGGGTGAGCGAGAGCTTGTAATCTAGCGTTTTTCACTGCCGGTCTATTCGCAGCTGCAATTGCTACTGAGGCATTATCAATTATTCTATTGCCAATCATTTCTACAGCTTCTGGTTCAACTTTTACAGGGTCAAGAGCTACATCAGCCATTTTCCAAGCTAGTTGCTTTTCACGAGGCAGTTGTTCTTTGGCCGGATATACTTTTAAGTGGTGTTTTTCCATATGGTGAATATCTTAGCTTATGTGTTTACTGCTCTCAAGGATGGTAGAGTAAATTTTTTATAGAAATCAATATCATGAGAATTAATTTTTACACTGTTATCTTTGGTTAAATGAAGTTAATTGACAATTATAACTAATTAAATGCAGACTTATTATTGTTTTTAAGCTAATCTTCACGTTAATTAATGGCAGATATTATCTACACTCTAAAGGGCTTAACTAAAACATTTCCATCTGGTAAACAGGTTCTGAAAAACATTTACCTAAGTTTCTATGCTGGAGCAAAAATTGGAATTCTAGGATTTAACGGTTCAGGAAAATCTACATTATTGAAAATTATTGCTGGAGTTGATCAAGACTTTCAAGGAGAGGCCTTTGCTAAGGATGGAACTAAGATTGGATATCTAGCACAAGAACCTCAGTTGGATTACAGCCTTACGGTTAAAGAAAATGTTTTGCTTGGAGCCAAGGCAACAAATGATTTGCTAATTAAATTTAATGAAATTAGTGAAAAATTTGCTGAACCTATGAGTGATGATGAAATGAATAAGCTTTTAGAATCTCAATCAAGGCTTCAAGAACAGATAGATGCAAAAGATGCTTGGAACTTAGATCACAAAATAAACATGGCTATGAGTTCCTTGAATTGTCCTCCTGGAGATTGGAATGTTGAAAAGCTTTCTGGTGGAGAAAAGCGTAGGGTGGCTCTTTGCCAGCTATTAATTCAACAACCAGATATATTACTTCTTGATGAGCCTACCAACCATTTAGATGCAGAATCTGTTCATTGGCTGGAGCAACATCTTGATGATTATCCAGGAACTGTTGTAGCAATTACCCATGATAGGTATTTCTTAGATAATGTTGCCAGTTGGATTTTAGAAATTGATAGAGGAGAGGGAATTCCTTGGCAAGGAAACTATTCTTCTTGGCTTGAGCAAAAACAAAAAAAATTAGCTATTGAAGAAAAACAAGAAACTAAAAGACAAAAGAATTTACAAAAAGAGTTAGAGTGGATTAGGCAAAGCCCAAAAGCTAGACAAGCAAAAAGCAAGGCCCGAATTAGTTCTTATGAGAATCTTGCAAGTCAGGCAAACAGAGAAAAAATAGCTGAATTAGAATTATATATCCCGCCAGGACCTAGGCTTGGCAACAAAGTAATAGAAGTAAATGGAGTTAGTAAATCATTTGGTGAAAAAACTCTATTTAAAAATTTAAATTTTTCTGTTCCACCGGGTGCAATTGTGGGAATAATTGGTGCTAACGGAATGGGAAAAACAAGTTTATTTAGAATGATAACTGGTAATGATAAACCAGATACAGGATCAATTGAAGTAGGGGAAACAGTGAAGCTGGCATATGTTGATCAAAGTAGAGATGATCTTGATCCTAAAAAAACAATTTTTGAAGTTTTATCTGGTGGTGAAGATGTAATAAATATTGGTGGCAAAGAAATTAATGCTCGCCAATATGTAGCAAGATTTAATTTTAAAGGTCCAGATCAACAAAAAATTGTAGGGACTCTTTCTGGTGGAGAGCGGAACAGAGTTCATTTAGCAAAGATACTCCAATCTGAATCTAATGTGTTGCTATTAGATGAGCCTACCAATGATTTAGATGTTAATACTCTTCGAGCATTAGAAGAAGCAGTGCTAAATTTTAGTGGCTGTGTTTTAGTTATTTCCCATGATAGATGGTTTTTGGATAGAATAGCTACTCATATTCTTGCTTTTGAGTCCCCTGAAAATATTTATTGGTTCGAAGGAAATTTCCAAGACTATGAAGCAAATAAATCAAAACGCGTTGGTGAAGACACTGTAAATAAAAAAGCTAAATATAAAAAATTAGAAGTAATTAGATAGAATAAGAGAATGTATTTTATTTTTTAGGACTTAATAATACGTTGAATTAAACTTTTTAAAGTATTACATTAGAGAATTAATATTTTAGAGCTTCTAAATATCAGGTGCCGCAGATTTTTTTGTTATTTTAACAATTTAGTAAATAATTTTTGAGTGATAGTTAATTTTATATAAATAATAGAGCTAGTTTTATTATTTAAAGTCAAATATTGCTATGATTAATAAATGAATTATTTATCCCATTTGAATTACTCAAGCTGTATATCACTAAACTTAAAATATAATAAAATATATTTATTAAGTTTAATAATATTTCTAAGTTCTTGTATTATGCCATCTAAAGATCCAGAAGTTTTAAGCGGTGGAGGGGGTTTATCTGCTTCAGAAGCAAAATTTTCAGGCTATATATTTGAAGATGGCAATGGCGACGGCTCTCAAAGGGAGATAACTGATCCACCAATGAGCCCAGTTACAACTTGTGTTGAAATAAATTGTTCTGGATCTGATGGCTCAGTACTAATGAATGATTCTTGTTATCCTATTGATGCTAATGGTTTTTATTCTGTTACTCTTTCTGGAGTAACTACGGCAAATTCTCCAATCAATTGTGCAATTAAACCAAGTTCAACTGATCCAAGTTTTGATCATTTATCAGATGCTGATTGTAATGGACTGGTTGGTACAGATGCAAACTGCGATGAAGAAATTAATATTTCATTAAATCCAGGTGATGATATTCCAGATAATAATGCTGGATATGATAATGAACAAAATGGTTCTATTTGTGGAGTGATATTTAAAGATGATAATGTAAGCCCAAGTTTAGATTATACTCCTCCTTCTGATACTGCATTATCAAGTGTAACACTGGAGCTTTATGATGCCAGTTCAACTTTAGTAACAACAATGATGACTGATGCAGCGGGAGAATATTGTTTTCTAAATTTACCTTTTGATACTTATACAGTTAAGGTTGATACGACAAGTAGTGGATTGGTAGGTCTAGATCCAAACTCATATGATGTAGATGGTGGAACATTAGATGAAGTTACAGTAGGGATAACTTCTGGTGCACCAAACTCAATAGCAAATAATTTTGGCTACCCAGAAGCAAGTGCTCTTGGTTCTATTTGTGGAGTGATATTTAAAGATGATAATGTAAGCCCAAGTTTAGATTATACTCCTCCTTCTGATACTGCGTTATCAAGTGTAACACTGGAGCTTTATGATGCTAGTTCTATTCAGATAGCAACAATGATGACCGATGCAGCGGGAGAATATTGTTTTTTAAATTTACCATTTAATACTTACACAGTTAAGGTTGATACGACAAGTAGTGGATTGGTAGGTCTAGATCCAAACTCATATGATGTAGATGGTGGAACATTAGATGAAGTTACAGTAGGGATAACTTCTGGTACACCAAACTCAATAGCAAATAATTTTGGTTATCCAGAAGCAAGTGTTTGCACGCCAAGTACTTCGATAATTGGTCAAAGTTGCTATGTTAAACCACATGCTTGTTATACATGGAGCGCTGATGCAGTAAGTACAGACTGGGTTGATCCAAGTGAAAACTATTTTGATGAAATGGAGATAGAAGCTAACGGAGGTGAGTACCATAGTTTTGCTTTTCCAAACCCCCTAACCTGGACCAACGCTTCTTTGCTAGCACTTGTAAATACTGAGCTTAGCGGAGCTGGTGCTTCTTTTACAGCTTCATCTGTATATGCAAGAGAAAACTTAAAGGTTATTGATTATGATTCTTCAAATTCTAATGTAAAATATGAAGGATCAATGAGTGTAACAATATGCTGGGAAGGAGCAATGTCAACCTCTGACTATATTGCAATTGCAGAAGATGAAGGATCAATTGATAATATTTCATCAAACCAAGAATCATCTGCGGTTTATTCATTTTTAAATCAAGAGCAAATAGATGATTGTGATGCTGGGACTACAGATCCAATAATATTAAAAGATACAAGTGGCACGATTGTTGATCCAGTGGCTGATGGTTTAACGGCAATTACTAGTTGTCCAGTGCTTGGTTCAATAGCGGGTACCATTTTTGAAGATGATAATATTGCAGATGGGGATTATGTAACAATAGATACTCCAATTGCAAGTGCAGAGGCCTGTTTAAAAGGTACCGACTCAAATGGTTATGTCCATTATTTAACAATACCTACTGATGCAGCTGGAGAATATTTATTTCCAGATTTAGTTGCTGGAACTTATGAAACTTGCTCAAACGATAATAGTTTACCTTCTGGTTTAAATCCTAACTCTTATGATAACGATGGAGATCTTGATAATGCTAATCCAGTGACTCTTGGGTCTGGACAAAACATTACAAATGAAAACTATGGTTATCCTGTGTGTGTAAGCCCAGAGCCAATTTCAACAAAAAGAGAGTGTTTTAGTAGTGAGGAAAGTATATCTGGTCATACAAATGGTAGTGGTAGTTTTTGTTATGGGGCCGGTTCAACTTGTGATTCTGACGATGGCTTTGGATTAGTTACAGATTTAAATAATGTAATAAAATCTATAAGAGCAATGTATAATGGCACAAATTACTATATTCCTATGTCTGGAATTAGTACTTCAAATACTGTTGCTCAAAATTCTTTAATAATTTTAAATAATTTAAGATCATGGGCTCTTACAAATTCAATTTCGGTACATTTTTTTGGAGTGTTTATGGATTTAGGTGCAGGCCCAGATGCAAATGGTTACTTTAATTTACAAAATTGGGATATACAATATGTTTTCTCTGATACAATTCCAACAAGTTTTTATATTACTAATATGTGTGCATCAGGAACTAGTGGTTGCTCTGAAGCTCCAGATACTAACATAAATTCAGTTAATGCATACATGGAGCTTACAATTACAAATACTCTAAACTGTGATGGAAGTTTTGGTTCATCAAATGAAAGAACAGGCTATTTCACAGTGCCTTATAATTCCAATATTGAGAATAATGGTGCTTTTAATGATAGTTTGCAAGGGTTAATTGATGTTGAAAATGATATCAATTGGAGTACAGAGTCATGTACAGCTTATGATTCAGAAGCTCCATAAAATATTATTTAACCTAATATATTTAGGTAATTATTTTAATAAATTTTGAATGCTTATTTAGATAGAAGTTGATGTTTCTAGCTTAAGCTTACTAGTTTCTCTTTGGAGCATCCCGTAATAGTAATGTTCTGCATAAATTTGTCAGTAAATATATTAAAATTATTACCTAAATATAGTAACTTAAAATATAAATGAATTATTTTAAGTATTCCTTATTATTCTTTTTGGTAATTTTTTTTTCTGTGGCTTTTGGCTCAGTAAAAATTCCCCAGTGTAACAGTCTTCAACAATGGCAACAATTAAAGCCTGATCAAAAGTCTGTTCTAATAGAAGAGTTAATTTGGAATAATGAAGATATAAAATATAAGTATTTTAAAGTTATTGAATACGAGATTTCTGATTTAAACAATAAAAAATCATCTCAGTTGAAATTAACTGCTCAAGATATAGAAGAAATTTCACTTAGCATGGCAGAGACTGATAATATTGCGGATGATATTTCTAGTATTAAAGGAATATTTTCAATAGGCAATCCTTACCTTAAATGGGTTACTTTTATTTATTTAAACAATACTCTTATAGCTGCTCAAGCTTCTCTAATTCAAAATGGGGGCGCTATGGTGGTGGGCTCCAAATCTTCTCTTAAAAGTCACTTCTTGAATATTAATGAAGCTAAAAAATACCAAGGACTAAATTTAGATGCAGATGTTAGTTGGCAAATGAGTTCGTATTTAGAATATGATTTTTTGGTAAAAAAATGGAGAGTTTTAATTAACGATATCAATGATGAAGGCGGGTTTAGGTGGAGTGGATGGTAAAGTATAACTAGAATTTTTATAAGGATTAATCTGAAGATTTGTTTATTAAAATTATGTTAATAAACAAATAAAAACTAAATATATTCTCATAATGTACGAGAATATATTATGGCGTCAAAAAACCACCACATATTTTTTCTTATTAAATTAGTTATTTTTAACTTTTTAATTTCTTCTTTTGCCACAGCTAATGTGGTTCCAGATTGTGTACTTGAAGAAGATGGTAATTATTACTGTTATGTAAGAGGAGATGTTGATTGTTTTTCAATGTCAACAGACGAATCAATAGCAAAAAGATTATTTGAGATCTTGTATCCTAAATGTGTAAGGGGAGATTTAGTTCAAGATCCATTTTATCCGGCAAATTACCAGCCTGAGCCAGAGCCAACGGCACCTATTCCTGTGACGCCAATAATTGCTTCAGTAACTCCAGATTGTGTTTTTGAAGATGGAAATTATTACTGTTATGTAAGAGGAGATGTTGATTGTTTTTCAGTATCAACAGATGAATCGATAGCAAAAAGATTATTTGAAATCTTGTATCCTAAATGTGTAAGGGGAGATTTGGTTCAAGATCCATTTTATCCGGCAAATTACCAGCCTGAGCCAGAGCCAACGGCACCTATTCCTGTGACGCCAATAATTGCTTCAGTAACTCCAGATTGTGTACTTGAAGAAGATGGGAATTATTACTGTTATGTAAGAGGAGATGTTAATTGTTTTTCAATGTCAACAGATGAATCAATAGCAAAAAGATTATTTGAAATCTTGTATCCTAAATGTGTAAGGGGAGACTTGGTTCAAGATCCATTTTATCCGGCAAATTACCAGCCTGAGCCAGAGCCAACGGCACCTATTCCTGTGACGCCAATAATTGCTTCAGTAACTCCAGATTGTGTACTTGAAGAAGATGGGAATTATTACTGTTATGTAAGAGGAGATGTTAATTGTTTTTCAATGTCAACAGATGAATCAATAGCAAAAAGATTATTTGAGATATTATATCCTAAATGTGTAAGGGGAGATTTAGTTCAAGATCCATTTTATCCGGAAAATTATCAACCAGAACCTGTAGTTGATGATTCTGAGAATGATGAAATAAATTTTATTGCTGACAATGGCCCAAGTGAATATGCACTTGTTTCAAAAAATCAAGTAGCGAAGTTAATGACTTCGGGAATAGTAGAACAAAAAAATAATATTATATTATTTAAACCAAAGAAATGTTTTTCCAATCCATCACATCCTATTGCTAATAAAAATTATTTTTTAATTAAACAAGCTTCACTACATACAAGTATTCAAAATTGGTCAGAATTTTGTGGGTTTAACAATGTTTCTGGACATAGATTTTTAGGATTTAAGCTAAATAGCTATGGAATTTCTTTAGGGCAAGAAATAAAAAAACCTGATTACCGTTTTATAAATAAAAATAGTAATATATTTTTTACCAATAATATTGATAATGATTTTCAAATTGAAGCTATAAAATTAAGTAAGCCAAAAATGAGATTTAAAATAGTTATTAATGAAAGCCTTCCAAATGCTAGATCATCTTTATTTAGCTATTATCTGGGTGTTAATAATGCTCAACCTGGCCCTCTTTCAGAAAGTGATAAAAGTAGATTAAAAAACAAAATTCTTCCTATTTTTAAAACTTATTTAACTGAAGTAGAAGATGAATTTTTAAATACAATAACTGTTGAAGAATCAAATGACAGTATAACATTTATTAATATTGGTACTAGTTCAATTACTTCTAGCTATAATCTTTTACAAAAGCCAGAGGTTCGAAAGTATATGGAGCCTGGAGTAATAAATATGTATTTTGGAATGCCAGTCTCAAAAACAATTGCAGTATCATTAAATAATGGGGCAAGGGCAGGTTTTTTTAAACCAAGATTTGAATTATTAGACTTAGAGTTATTAAGGCATGAAATTAGTCACAACATGGGAGCTAATCACCCTAGATGTATTGATAGCGTAAACGCTGTAGATTTTCCTTGTGCGAGTAGCCGACAAGCTACATATAAAATTAGAAGAGCTGACAAGTTAGATCTATATGAAGCGACTGATGATCTTTCAATTATGGATGATCGGGCAATACCAAATTGGCAATTACATAAACAAGCATATGCAGATACTATTTATAAAAATTTGCCTGTTAAACTAAATAAAAGAATTATTGATGAACAAGATGCTTTTGATGAATATGAAAGTAAATATGCCCAAAATATAAGTTACTGGATAGATTATGCTAGAGCTTTAGAGTGGTATTACGATTTAACAAATTAAAAATGTTTTTTTTCTGAGTTCAATCGGTTTATTTCTGAACTGGATCGATTCTTAACTTAAATTTAATAAATATTTATACTTTAAAGACGTAAGATAAGAAGGTATGAGAAAAATTATTCCCCTTTTATTATTAATTATATTTGTTTCAAGTTGTAGAAAAATTGAAACTGATGGTAACGGTTCATCGCCTGTTACTGGTCCTGGCATAACAGATGTGACTAATCCTCCACCAGAGCCAGAACCGGAACCAGAACCAGCTTCGTTTGAAGAAGTAGTTTTTGAGTTTTTACCAGAGTGTAATAAAGAAAAAGCATATTTAAATTTTCAAGACTGTGGAAACGCAGAAGAAATAGCTATTTATAAAGATGGTGTTTTATTGGATACGATTTCACAATGTAATGAAGTAGCACTATCTGATTATGGAATTAATTACGGATCATATGAGATAAAAGCCTGTCCAATTATTGATGGCCAAGAAGCAACTGGAAGTGATTGTTCAGTTTTAGACTTCGTAATGGAAGCTCCTCCAGTTCTAGCTTTAAATGCAGCATGTAGCATAGAAAATAATCAAGTTGTTTTAAATCCAACATGTACAAATTCAAGTGGATCATCTAATAATGGAATAGTTTCAATATCTGGTGATTATACTGGTCAAGTAAGTTGTAATGATTCAGTAACTGTTCCAATGCAGGGTTTAAGTTCAAGCTATAGTTTTGAATATGTGTCTACTTATAATGATACATGTGAAGTAAAAGTAGAAGATCAATGTAGTGTTGCTCAAAATTTTCCAGCTGCAGCAGTGTTAGCGCCAGAAAAGGGTTGTGATGCAGGAGATGCAAAGCTTAAGTTAACAAGTTGTGAAGTTGGAAAACAATATCAAGTAACAATAAATGGATCTGCTCAGATACATACATGCACAGGAAATGATGAATTTAGTTTAGGTGGATATGGAAATCATAGTGTAGAAGTGTGTGCATATTTAAATGGTCAAAGTGGAAACTGTGTAAGCGATACATATAATATGCCAGCGCCAACTCAATATGCTCTAACTGCAAGTTGTGGAGAAATAAATGATAATAATCAAATGGCAGTTAATTTTAACTGTACAGCAGGAAGTGCAAATGGAACAGCCTTGCCAAATACATTAACAGTGTCTGGTGATGTAACAGATAGTTTTGCATGTAATGGTTCAATGGTAAAAAATTATACTGTGCCATCAGGCCAAACAGATTTAAGTTTAAATTTTAACTATGGAGCAAATTCAACTGATGGTTGTGTAGTTAAGCCATCGCAATTAGCATGTAATAAAACAGCAAGTCTTCCGCCAGCAGCAGTATTAGCGCCTGAAAAGGGTTGTGATGCAGGAGATGCAAAGCTTAAATTAACAAGTTGTGAAGTTGGAAAACAATACAAAGTAACAATAAATGGGGCTACTCAATTACATACGTGTACTGGAAATGATGAATTTAGTTTGGGTGGATATGGAAACCATAGTGTAGAAGTGTGTTCTTATTTGAATGGTCAAAGTGGAAACTGTGTAAGCGATACATATAATATGCCAGCGCCAACTCAATATGCTCTAACTGCAAGTTGTGGAGAAATAAACGATAATAATCAAATGGTAGTTAATTTTAACTGTACAGCAGGAAGTGCAAATGGAACGACATTATCAAATACATTAACAGTGTCTGGTGATGCAACAGATAGCTTTGCATGTAATGGTTCAATGGTAAAAAATTATACTTTGCCAGCAGGTCAAACAGATTTAAGTTTAAATTTTAACTATGGAGCAAATTCAACTGATGGTTGTGTAGTTAAGCCATCGCAATTAGCATGTAATAAAACAGCAAGTCTTCCTCCAGCAGCAGTACTAGCGCCAGAAAAGGGTTGTGATGCAGGAGATGCAAAGCTTAAGTTAACAAGTTGTGAAGTTGGAAAACAATATCAAGTAACAATAAATGGGGCTACTCAATTACATACATGTACTGGAAATGATGAATTTAGTTTGGGTGGATATGGAAACCATAGTGTAGAAGTGTGTTCTTATTTGAATGGTCAAAGTGGGAACTGTGTAAGCGATACATATAATATGCCAGCGCCAACTCAATATGCAATGACTGCATCATGTGGTGAAATTGATGATAATAATCAAATGGCAGTTAATTTTAACTGTACAGCAGGAAGTGCAAATGGAACGACATTATCAAATACATTAACAGTGTCTGGTGATGCAACAGATAGTTTTGCATGTAATGGAGCAGTGGTAAAAAATTACACTGTACCAGCAGGTCAAACAGATTTAAGTTTAAATTTTAATTACGGTGCAAGCTCAAATGATGGTTGTGTAGTTAAGCCAGAAGAAATTTCTTGTTCAAAAGACATAACTATAATTCCTCCAATTGTTGATGAAAAAAATTGTGCAGAAAATTATTTAGAAATTCCTTGTAACGGTAGTAGTGAGTATTTTACTATATCCGGCTGTCTATCAAGTCCCATGCATGTAAGATGTTCTAATTCAAAAGCTAGAGTAAACTTACATTTACTTGCTCCTGGAAATTATACATGTAATGTAAAAAAGACAAATGGTCCTCATGGTGGCGGAGCTCCTAGGGGAGAAGAAAATATTGAGGTAACGGTTAATGAGCGTTCAGCTAGTTGTGATGCTGGCTGTAAAACAGGTCCAGTGCTTTTTGAGCCAACAAAATTTTCATGTATAGCCTCTTCAAGCAATCAAGATCCTACACTAGTTTTTTCAAGCCCTAATCTTCATGCTTTTATTTCCACTGGTGGAGCAGGTGCTTCTTGGCAGCCAATTTCAATTGCTAACTCACACAATGATTGGATCAATCCAGATTATACAATAGAATTCGATTTTAGTAATACAACTTGTTCAACTGCAGAAAGATACATTGCTGTTTGTTCAGATAGAACTGGTTCTGTTGATCAAAATTTAAGCTGGTGGTATCAAAGCAGTTCTTTAAGATACGAATCCGGTTTAGTTGATCATTGTCCTGACGGAACTGGTTTACTTGGAATTTATAAAGTTAATTCTGATGGAGCAACGACTAATGTTGTTCAAGGAGGTAGAATTAATTACTATAATTACCATAGTCTTGAAAGTTCTTGTTTAAGTCAAGGATTCTATTATTCTCCTTTAATGCTTAATTATTTAGGTGATGGAGTTGAGTTTACTAATAATTTAGTTGAAAAAGACGGAACTGATAAAAGAATGTTATTTGATATAGATGCTGATGGAAAAAAAGAATACATCTCTTGCCCAAAAAATAAAGGAACTGTTTTTATAGTTAAACCTAATGAAGATAATGAAGTTGTTGATGCTAATCAATTATTTGGTGATAAAACTAAAATTGACGGTCATATGTTTGCCAATGGATTTGATGCTTTAGCATATTATGATACTAATAATGATGCAGACGAAGGAATTGCTGACGGAGTGTTTAACTCAAAAGATCCTGAATATTCAAATTTAAGACTTTGGGAAGAATTAAACTGTAATGGTGTAATTGACGAAGGTGAACTTCATTCTCTTGAAGAAAAAGGTGTTCATGAAATTGTTGTGCAAAAAGATGGAAGTGTTTCCTCTGTTTTAGCAGGTTCTGAAGAAGATGTTGATGTGAACTATAGTGGGTATCGAGAATACAATTGTGATTACGGTAATGGCAATATTACATACTGTATGGATAATTATCGTAACCAAAGTAGATTAAAAAGTGTTTATAGAACAAAAGATCAAGATGGTAATATGAAGACAAACCAAATTTTTGATATTTTCTTTTTTGACCCTAGTCCTGGTAATTAAATATATGAATAAAATTAGAAATAGCCATTTTGTCGTGTTTACTTCTGAGTTCAATCGTTTATTTCTGAACTGGATCGATTCTTAACTTAAATTTAATAAATATTCATACTTTTAAGGCGTAAGATAAGAAGGTGTGAGAAAAATTATTCCGCTTTTATTATTAATTATACTATCATCTTGCTTTGAAAATAGTAATCTTAATCATCAATCTGAATTAAGCACATCAGTAAAAGTAGAGACACCCTCTATGAGTGTAGAGACACCCTCTATGAGTGTAGAGACACCCTCTATGAGTGTAGAGACACCCTCTATGAGTGTAGAGACACCATCTCTCGGTACCACAACTCTTAACGAGCTTTTTATTTCACTTTCAGCATCACGAGCTAATCCAGAAATAGTAAATAATGGATCTAATCTTACCATTGACGATCTTTTCTATCTACTTGCAAGCAACTCTATGCCTTTAGTAGAAAGTATTCAAGCAAATAAACATAATAACACCGCTCTTGCTGAAGATCCAGTCTGCATCCATGTTGATCAATTTAAATCTGAAAAAATGAAAAATTTAAAAAACAACAGTTTCATTGATTTCGTTAATTCTCCAAAAAAAAAATATATATATTCTATATATCCAAGCATGATTGCTCCATTACGTTCTGCTGCTATTAAACAAAATTTACAGTGGTCAAGTTATGACTGGTTTTATGATAACAGAACAAATAATTTTAACTATAAAGCCTTTAACAGTGTGAGTGATAGATTTGAAGGTGACGGTTTTCATAGAAAGATACTGTTGTTCAGCAAAACTAATGACTTAATTTGTAATACACGAATTGACACAACTTCTTCTGAAAATTTTAATGGACTACCTTGGGGTGAGGATACAGCTATAGAAGCGGGCATAGCATCTGAAAAAAGATGGGATTCAGAATTCTTTAATTATGAGAATATTTTCTGGCTTTCCGATGAAAAAAGTTTTTTAATTCCATCATATGTTATTCCAAAAGTTATAAGAGGTAAGATATTGGTAACCGAAGAAGATGAAGCTAGGATGAAAGAAGAAATAGTTGCGTATTGGGAGGATTTAACAGCATCAGGACCCAAGACTCCGGTTTATAAAAATAGCAGGGACGTTATTAAGTATACCCCAGAAGAAAGAATTAATGCCGAAGAATCGCTTCTGTTATCATCTTATAGCCAAGTTCTTAATGGTAGAAGAGAAAGAAGTGCATGGCTAGGAAGAAAGTTTGTGGGTGAGCTAAATTCTGGTGGTTTTGCTCTGTCATATTATAAAATAAACGAGCAGGGTGAATTTAAAAGAAAGGATATAAAATTTTTTAGAGATGACCCCCCTGTCCTTAAAGGAATGACTTTAAATTGGATGCCCAAAAGCATGAGATTTGCATATAGCCCTAAATTTTCTAAAATTATTACTCTTAAGAGAATAAATAATTTTCACAAAAACGAAGATAAATCTTCAAGATATATATGGAAACATGCTCCAGACCTATATAAGGTACAAATACACGAAATTAGCGAAAATGATATTATTACTCATGTTTCTGATGAAGTTGAAACCGCGGACTCTAAAAAAGCTTATGAAAAATTTCAAACGGTGTTAGATAATTTTCACGCACAAGATCCAGATCTAATGCTTGAGAATATGAGTGGTGGATTAAGTAATAATTCAGTTGTAGATTTGTTTGAGCTATAGCGGTCAGTATTTAAATATGACTTAATAGTCATCCAAGCTTCTAGTTTATATGTATCATTAAAATATTCAACGTGGAAATATATTTACTAGTTCAAGTTTTTATAGACTCAATTGCCAGTCAAGCTAAAACAAATAAATAACCTTACATACCATTAATGATATATTTGAGAAGAAAATCTCTTACTGAAAAAGAAATTGCATTTGCTGGATTGTTGCTGGAATTGCAATGGGGTTGATTGAAAAGATAATCGATTTTGATTCTAAATTTAATTATAAACTGTTTTTTCATGCAAACAGGCTTGAAAAAAATATTGAACTATATTTTGATTAGTTAATAAATTTTTATATTATGTTTTTTTAGGAATTATGATTCTTTCATGTTCTCCTTCAAAAAAGGTAAGTCTTGATTTAGGTAAGCAGATTTCAGAGCAAGAACAAGAAGTTATTCAGTCAAAGCCTGTGTTTAATAATACATTTTCTCCAGCTGTTGAGCCAGATTTAGTAAATAATAATTAATTTTATAAACACTTTGTTAATTTAAAAGCAAATATGCTAATTATAGAAATATGAACTCAACGCTCTTGAGAGATTTTTGTCTTTATTGTTTTGTTTGTTGACGAAATAATGACCAAATATTACTATTCTGATTCTTAACTTAAATTTAATAAATATTTATACTTTAAAGACGTAAGATAAGAAGGTATGAGAAAAATTATTCCCCTTTTATTATTAATTATATTTGTTTCAAGTTGTAGAAAAATTGAAACTGATGGTAACGGTTCATCGCCTGTTACTGGTCCTGGCATAACAGATGTGACTAATCCTCCACCAGAGCCAGAACCGGAACCAGAACCAGCTTCGTTTGAAGAAGTAGTTTTTGAGTTTTTACCAGAGTGTAATAAAGAAAAAGCATATTTAAATTTTCAAGACTGTGGAAACGCAGAAGAAATAGCTATTTATAAAGATGGTGTTTTATTGGATACGATTTCACAATGTAATGAAGTAGCACTATCTGATTATGGAATTAATTACGGATCATATGAGATAAAAGCCTGTCCAATTATTGATGGCCAAGAAGCAACTGGAAGTGATTGTTCAGTTTTAGACTTCGTAATGGAAGCTCCTCCAGTTCTAGCTTTAAATGCAGCATGTAGCATAGAAAATAATCAAGTTGTTTTAAATCCAACATGTACAAATTCAAGTGGATCATCTAATAATGGAATAGTTTCAATATCTGGTGATTATACTGGTCAAGTAAGTTGTAATGATTCAGTAACTGTTCCAATGCAGGGTTTAAGTTCAAGCTATAGTTTTGAATATGTGTCTACTTATAATGATACATGTGAAGTAAAAGTAGAAGATCAATGTAGTGTTGCTCAAAATTTTCCAGCTGCAGCAGTGTTAGCGCCAGAAAAGGGTTGTGATGCAGGAGATGCAAAGCTTAAGTTAACAAGTTGTGAAGTTGGAAAACAATATCAAGTAACAATAAATGGATCTGCTCAGATACATACATGCACAGGAAATGATGAATTTAGTTTAGGTGGATATGGAAATCATAGTGTAGAAGTGTGTGCATATTTAAATGGTCAAAGTGGAAACTGTGTAAGCGATACATATAATATGCCAGCGCCAACTCAATATGCTCTAACTGCAAGTTGTGGAGAAATAAATGATAATAATCAAATGGCAGTTAATTTTAACTGTACAGCAGGAAGTGCAAATGGAACAGCCTTGCCAAATACATTAACAGTGTCTGGTGATGTAACAGATAGTTTTGCATGTAATGGTTCAATGGTAAAAAATTATACTGTGCCATCAGGCCAAACAGATTTAAGTTTAAATTTTAACTATGGAGCAAATTCAACTGATGGTTGTGTAGTTAAGCCATCGCAATTAGCATGTAATAAAACAGCAAGTCTTCCGCCAGCAGCAGTATTAGCGCCTGAAAAGGGTTGTGATGCAGGAGATGCAAAGCTTAAATTAACAAGTTGTGAAGTTGGAAAACAATACAAAGTAACAATAAATGGGGCTACTCAATTACATACGTGTACTGGAAATGATGAATTTAGTTTGGGTGGATATGGAAACCATAGTGTAGAAGTGTGTTCTTATTTGAATGGTCAAAGTGGAAACTGTGTAAGCGATACATATAATATGCCAGCGCCAACTCAATATGCTCTAACTGCAAGTTGTGGAGAAATAAACGATAATAATCAAATGGTAGTTAATTTTAACTGTACAGCAGGAAGTGCAAATGGAACGACATTATCAAATACATTAACAGTGTCTGGTGATGCAACAGATAGCTTTGCATGTAATGGTTCAATGGTAAAAAATTATACTTTGCCAGCAGGTCAAACAGATTTAAGTTTAAATTTTAACTATGGAGCAAATTCAACTGATGGTTGTGTAGTTAAGCCATCGCAATTAGCATGTAATAAAACAGCAAGTCTTCCTCCAGCAGCAGTACTAGCGCCAGAAAAGGGTTGTGATGCAGGAGATGCAAAGCTTAAGTTAACAAGTTGTGAAGTTGGAAAACAATATCAAGTAACAATAAATGGGGCTACTCAATTACATACATGTACTGGAAATGATGAATTTAGTTTGGGTGGATATGGAAACCATAGTGTAGAAGTGTGTTCTTATTTGAATGGTCAAAGTGGGAACTGTGTAAGCGATACATATAATATGCCAGCGCCAACTCAATATGCAATGACTGCATCATGTGGTGAAATTGATGATAATAATCAAATGGCAGTTAATTTTAACTGTACAGCAGGAAGTGCAAATGGAACGACATTATCAAATACATTAACAGTGTCTGGTGATGCAACAGATAGTTTTGCATGTAATGGAGCAGTGGTAAAAAATTACACTGTACCAGCAGGTCAAACAGATTTAAGTTTAAATTTTAATTACGGTGCAAGCTCAAATGATGGTTGTGTAGTTAAGCCTTCGCAATTAGCATGTAATAAAACAGCAAGTCTTCCGCCAGCAGCAGTATTAGCGCCTGAAAAGGGTTGTGATGCAGGAGACGCAAAGCTTAAATTAACAAGTTGTGAAGTTGGAAAACAATACAAAATAACAATAAATGGATCAGCTCAAATACATACATGTACTGGTAATGATGAATTTAGTTTAGGTGGATATGGAAACCATAGTGTTGAAGTATGTGCATATTTGAATGGTCAAAATGGAAACTGTGTAAGCGATACTTATAATATGCCAGCGCCAACTCAGTATGCAATGACTGCAACATGTGGTGAAATTAATGACAATAATCAAATGGCTGTTAATTTTAACTGTACCGCAGGAAGTGCAAATGGAGCGACATTATCAAATACATTAACAGTGTCTGGTGATGCAACAGATAGTTTTGCATGTAATGGTTCAATGGTAAAAAATTATACTGTGCCATCAGGCCAAACAGATTTAAGTTTAAATTTTAACTATGGAGCAAATTCTTCTGATGGTTGTGTAGTTAAGCCTTCACAATTAGCTTGTAACAAAAATATTGATCTTCCAGCTGTAGCAGTGTTAGCGCCAGAAAAGGGTTGTGATGCAGGAAATGCAAAACTTAAGTTAACAAGTTGTGAAGTTGGAAAACAATATAGAGTAACAATAAATGGTGTTGCTCAGATGCATACATGTACTGGTAATGATGAATTTAGTTTAGGTGGATATGGAAACCATAGTGTAGAAGTGTGTTCATATTTAAATGGTCAAAGTGGAAACTGTGTAAGTGATACATATAATATGCCAGCGCCAACTCAATACGCAATGACTGCAACATGTGGAGAGATTAATGAAAAAAATCAAATGGCAGTTAACTTTAACTGTACAGCAGGAAGTGCAAATGGAACGACATTATCAAATACATTAACTGTATCTGGTGATGCAACAGATAGTTTTGCATGTAATGGAGCAGTAACAAAAAATTATGCTGTGCCATCGGGTCAAACAGATTTAAGTTTAAATTTTAATTACGGTACAGACTCAACTGATGGTTGTGTAGTTAAGCCAGAAGAGATTTCTTGTTCAAAAGAAATAACTATAATTCCTCCAATTGTTGAAGAAGAATTTTGTGGAGAAAATTATCTTGAATTTTCTTGTTCTGGTACTTCTAAATTTACTATTACAGGATGTGTAATGAACCCAATGGAAGTTGGATGTAGAAATGGTAAAATTAAAATTAATCTAGATCATCTTTCCCCTGGTAATCATACATGTTATAAACAAGTTGGTCCTTTGTTTTTTACACAAAATAGTAATAATTATAAAGTACCATATAGTGTTGAAATCAAGGAAAGGTCTGCAAGCTGTGATGAGGGGTGTGAACAAGGACCTATTACCTATGAGCCAACTCGCTTTGCTTGTATTTCTTCTGGTAGTAATGATCCAGTTCTAGTTTTACCAAGTACAAATATGCATGCTTTTATATCAACAAGTGCTGGCTCTGGCTGGCAACCAATCCCAATTTCTTCAACTCATTCTGACTGGATAAATCCTAATCATACATTAAAATTTGATTTTAGTAATACAACTTGTTCTACTGCGAAGAGATACATTGCGGTTTGTTCAGACAGAGTAGGACCAATTGATCGCAATTTGGCAGCTTGGTTAATTTCTCAAAGTGATAGATATGAATCTGGTCTTACCTATTCTTGTCCTGATGGAACAGGCTTACTTGCAATTTATAAAGTTGATTCAAACGGCAGCACTACAAATATAGCTCAAGGAGGCATGATAGTATACTCTGGATACGAAAATGGCGGTAAGTCTAATTGTGCTCAGCAGGGATTTTATGTTTCTCCTTTAATGCTTAATTATTTAGGAGATGGAGTAGATCTATCAAATAATATTGTTGAAAAAGATGGTTCAGATAATAGATTATTATTTGATATAGATGCTGATGGAAAAAAAGAATACATCTCTTGTCCAAAAAATAAAGGAACTGTTTTTGTAGTTAAGCCTAATGAAGACGGCGAAGTTATTAATGCTCATCAGTTATTTGGTGATAAAACTAAAATAGACGGTCATATGTTTGCCAATGGCTTTGATGCTCTTGCCTATTATGACACCAATAATGATGCTGATGAGGGGATTGCTGATGGGGTGTTTAACTCAAAAGATCCTGAATATTCAAATTTAAGACTTTGGGAAGAGTTAAACTGTAATGGAATCGTTGATGAGGGTGAACTTTATACACTAGAAGAAAAAGGTGTTCATGAAATTGTAGTTCAAAAAGATGGATTAGTTGAGTCAGTTTTGGCAGGGTCTGAAAACGATGTTGACCAACAATACAGAGGATATCGTGAATATATGTGTGACTATGGTAATGGAAGAATAGATTACTGTATGGATAACTATAATAATCAATCAAGACTTAAGAGTGTTTATAGGACTAAAAATTCAGATGGATCCCTGAAGACCAATCAAATATTTGACATTTTCTTTTTTGATCCTAGTCCGTTAAATTAAAGATAGAAAAGGATAAAGATTATGAATTTTATTAAAGAATTTAAAATGTTATTGGTGTTATTTATTGGTGCAACTATGTTGTTTTCATGTGCTCCTTCAAAGAATGTAAAGCTAGATTTTTCAAAACAAATTAGTGAACAAGAGCAAGAAGCTATTCAGTCAAAGCCAGTGTTTAATAATTCGTTTAAACCTGCTGTTGAATCAGATAATGTAGATAATAATTAACTTCTACTTTTAAAGGCTATCGCTTAACGTTTGTGGGAAGCTTCCTTAAAGTTTTTTAGGGACACCTCAGTAAATAGATAATGAGTTTTGACACAAATTTTGATGATGATTTCAATATGAATTAAATAATAATAATTTTGTTAAATATTTTTAAAAATTCTTTTAGAGCAAGTAAAAACAACTATTTATGCAAAATATAGCTTTTCAAGTTCGTTGGACTATGATGTCAGTCTTAATGCTTATTTGAAATTGAAGCATTTGTGCTAGAGTAATTGGCTAAGTTTGTGATACTCACTCTCAATTTGTTTTTCAATTTTCTTATTTGCTTTTGATAAGTTTACTAATTCAACACTATTAATCCCTTGAGATGATAAATTAACTATTTCTTTATTGTTTTTAGCTAAATTTTCCTCTAATTCAAGAATATTCTTTTCAAGTTTTTTTATAAGGCTAACATTTTTAGCTTTTGGTTTATCTTGACTTGATGTTTTAGATGCGGTCTTTTTAATATTTTTGTTAGTAGTTTTTTCTTCCCAGCCAATTTTTTCTAAAAATTCATTGTATCCACCATTAAATAATTCTACTTTACCTTGATGAAAGATAATCAACTTAGTGGCTATCTCCCTAAGCATTCTTTCATTATGGGTTACAACTACAACCGGACCTTGAAATCTTTTTAATTCATTTGTTAGGTGGTCTACAGATTCCATATCTAAATGATTACTGGGCTCGTCTAAGAATAAAATATTAGCAGGGTTGGCCAGAATTTTTCCAAATAAAACTCTACTTTGTTCTCCGCCTGAAAGCACTGTGATTTTTTTATCGGCATCGTCTTTGGTGAACATCATAGCACCGCAAATACTTCTTGCCTGAGAGATTGTGAGTAAAGGATTAGCACTCATTATTTCTTCAAATATAGAGGCATTTTGGTTTAAATCTTTTTTATTAGTTTGCTGGTAGTAGGCAGTAAGTACACTTGGATGAAATTTTGTTTTCCCGGTAACTGGTTTTAGAATATTGCAGATAACATTTAATAAGGTACTTTTACCTTTGCCATTTTTTCCTATTATTGCAATTTTATCCTCTTGATTTATTTGAAAATTTAAATCTTGAAATAAATATTCATCATGAGATTCAAACTTGAAGCTAAGATTTTCAATTTTCATAAACTGTTTTGCGTGTGTTGGTGAGAAATTAAATTTAAATCCTAGAGTGGATTCTTCTTGAAACTCATCTAGTTTTTTTATTTTATTTATTTGCTTGATTCTGGATTGAGCCTGAGAAGCTTTATTGGCTTGTGCCCTGAATCTATCAACAAATGATTGCATATGTTGAATTTTTTTCTCTTGAGCTAATCTAGTTTTTTCATGCAGTTCTATGCTTTCTTCAATAAGTTGGTAATATTTATCTGTGGAACCTGGTATTTTTTTTAGCTCTCCATAACTTATTCCAGCAATATGAGTGCAAGAATTATCCATGAAATCTCTATCATGTGTAATTAAGATGATTTCTCCAGGAAAACTTTTTAAAAATCCGCTTAGCCAACGTAAGCTTAGAATGTCCAGGTAGTTGGTGGGTTCATCTAATATAAGAAGATTAGGTTCTTTTAATATTGTTTTGGTTAAGTTAATTCTTAATTGATATCCACCAGAGAATTTATTTGGGTCTGAGTATAGATCATCTTCTGAAAATCCTAAGCCAAATAGTATTTTTTCAGCCTTGTAGGAATTATACTTTTCATCTTCAGGTAAGGTGGTGCAGCTTTCTTCAAGTACAGTGGCTTGGGAAAAATTAATATGTTGGTCAAGATAAGCAATCTTGTAATTTTTTGGAGTAATTACTTCTCCAGAATCAGCATTTTCAATTCCAGCAATAATTTTTGCCAAGGTGGATTTTCCACATCCATTTCTTCCCACTAATCCTAAGCGCTCTCTTCGCATGATAGATAAATTTAAATCATTAAATAAGCTTCTATTGGAGTATGACTTATTCAGGTTGAAAACTTGAATCATAAATTATTACTTCTCTTCTTTCTCTTTTCTGTTATTTAATAAGTTAGTGAGGAAGTCTAGCTTTTTCTCAAAAGATGTAATTTTTTTTGCCTTTATGTCTTTAGCGTTATCGTCTTTAGCTTTTTCTGATTGTATAGTTTTTAGTTGTAGGTTCAATTCATCTATTTTTTCTTTAATTTTTTCATTACTTTCGGCAGAGTCTGCTTTTTCAAACATTATATTTTCCGGTGAACCTTTAGTGTCGTCTAAGGTGCTAGTTAAGACCGATTTTTTTGGTATAAAAATTTCATCGTTAACTTGTCTTTGATTCATGAAGCTTGGTGAAACAATTTCTATTTTTTCCTTATGAAGCCCATCAAGCATTGCTCCTCTAAGTTTTGATTTTCCACTTATCAAGTATTTTGTATTTTCAAGAAAAGCTGAAAGCTTATAATGGATTGAGTAATCATCAAGCTTACAAATATGTACAAATGGTTCAGTAAATCCTGCAGCTATGGCGGATTCACATAAAATTATTTCTATTTTATCTCTTGGAACATCGTATCCTAAAGAGATATTTGCGGAAACAATTGTTCCAGATTCTTTAACTACTTTTACAGGCTTATTTACTAAGAACATATTTGGGATAGTTAATAAATCTCGGCTTTCTGTTTGAATTTCTGTGTGTAAAAGTCTTAATTCTGAAACCTTACCAAAAACATCTTCTACTTCAATAAAATCACCAGTTTTAAAGCTTTTAACTACTTTTAACATTAATCCAGCCATAACGTTTCCTAGTAATGAAGTTGATGATAATGATATTGATGCTGCAAAAATTATTCCTACTAAGCTAAGTAACTGACCTCTTGTTGAGCTGTTTATTGGAAGTGAAAGGATAATTGAAACAGTAAAAACTATAACTATACTTAAAATAACAAGACCAAAAATTAAAGGTTTGTCGTCTAAAAACATATATTTATTCTTTGCAAAAATTGTTTTTTTTAAGATTGTAGATATTATGAAGAAGAAAAATAATGTTGCAAAAAACGGAATCCATTTTGTTAAAATACTTATAAAATCTATGTCTATCATAGCTTTATATTAGTTGTATTTTCTTATATTTTATATAAATATTTAAAATATTTATATAAAATATAAATCAAAGCAACAAATCATGAATAGTTTTATTAATCTATAAATTCATTTTAAATCCAATTAATTGGTTTAGTATTGTGAGATTCTAAAAATTTATTAGCTTTGCTAAAAGGTTTTGATCCCCAAAATCCTCTATAACAAGAAAGTGGAGAAGGGTGAGGGCTGGATATTATCAAATGATTTTTCTTGATATTAACAAATGGTTTTAAGCTATTTTTAGCGTCTTGTCCCCATAGTATAAAAACACAAGGTTGCTGTTTTTCTGTTAATATTTCTAAAATCTTGCTGGTTAGAATACTCCAGCCAGATTTTTTATGGCTATTTGGTTTTTTTTTCTCAACAGTTAGAGTTTTATTGAGTAGAAAAACACCTTGATTTCTCCATGCTAACAAGCATGAGCTCGGTTCATTAATTACATTTAAATCTGTTTTTAATTCCTTAAAAATATTTTTTAAACTTGGTGGTTTGGGATTGTGTTCATCAGGAACTGCAAAAGAAAATCCAATGGCTTGATTTGGTCCATGATAAGGATCCTGTCCCAATACTACCGCTTTAATTTCTTTAATTGATGACTCTTTTAAAGCAAGAAAAATATTTTCCTTTTTTGGGTATACAGTTGTGCTATTATATTTATGTTCTAAAAAAGTTGAGAGATCATTAAAGTATTGTTTTTTAAATTCACTTTTTAAAGCATTATACCAACTACTGCTTATATTCTTTTTTAAAAAATTTTCATTTAAAAACATATTAACTTTTGTTTTTCCAAGGAATTAAAATAGAGGTTTTATTCTGATAATCTATGTATGCTTGGCCTTTGTTTTTTACTGAATTTTTTTCTGCAAGGGGGATTCCGCTAAAAAATAATAAAAATAATATTATTATTAATGGAGAATAAAAATAAACAATGTTGCTAATTGAGAATAAGCTATAGATAAAGGTACCCGTCCAAAAGACAATATCAAAAAAATAATTTGGATGTCGGGAATATTTCCACAGTCCTACGTTACACACTTTTGCAGCGCTATTTTTTTTAAAAAAATATTTTTGTTGATCAGCTATGGTTTCTCCAATTACTCCAATCAACATTATTATTAGGCCTAAGTTATAGAATGTTTTATTGGAAATAATAATGTTATTAGTGAAAAAACAAGTTCCAGAAAAAATAACTAAAGATATAAGAGCCTGAAATAAATAAATTAAATATCTTCTTAAATAATAATTCTTTCCCCATTTATTAGCCATTTCTAAGTATCTTGGGTCATCTTTTTTGTTTTTTCCTATTCTAGTTATTCCCAAAAAAAAACTTAGCCTTAAACTCCAAAATAGAAAAATTAATAAGTAAGCTCCATGGTTAAGAGAAGGTGGGTTAGCAATGCATAAAGTGAAAATATATACTGAAAACACACTAGCCCAGGCTACGTCTATTATGGCAATTTTTTTGATTTTAACTCCAATAATGAAAAATAAAGTAAACCAAATGAGTGAGACTGATATTAATGATGTCATAATAGTATAATGCGCTTTGCTATATGATAAAATCTTATATTTATTTTTAACAACTTACAAATGCAGGTGTATAATTTTATATGTAATTTTTACAAAATAAGGAGTGTTTATGAATATTGATATTGTTGCATTAAAATCAAAGGCTGTTGATTTATTACTTAGCTATGGACCCAAGTTTTTATTGGCGCTACTTACCCTAGTAATTGGTTTTTGGATTGTTAACCGCATTGTAAAAATTCTAGGTAAAGTACTAGATAAAAGCAAAATGGACCCCGCAATTAAGCCCTTTATATTGTCAATCTTAGGAGTTCTTTTTAAAGCCTTAATATTAATATCTGTTGCTTCAATGGTTGGTATTGCCACAACTTCTTTTGTTGCTATTCTTGGTGCTGCTGGTTTAGCTGTAGGCATGGCCCTTCAAGGAAGCTTAGCTAATTTCGCTGGAGGTGTATTAATTTTACTATTTAAGCCATTTACTGTAGGTGATTATATTAAATCTGATGGGGAAGAAGGTCTGGTTAAAGAAATCCAAATTTTTCAAACTATAATTGAAACACTTGATAGTAGAATAGTTATTTTGCCAAATGGTAATTTATCAAATAATAAAATGCAAAACTTTACTCGTACTCCAAATAGAAGAGTTACCTTTAAATTTGGCATCGGGTATGAGGATTCAATGGAGAAGGCGATATCAATTATAAATGAATGTATAGATGGTAATGATAAAGTATTAAAATCACCAGAGCCTGCAATTGGTGTAACTGAGCATGGAGATAGCTCGGTTAATATTACTGCTCATTGCTGGGTTAAGAATTCAGATTATTGGCCAATTCAAATGAAGCTATATGAAGCAGTTAAAACTAAATTTGATCAAAGTGGTATTTCAATTCCGTTCCCACAAATGGATGTTCATATGAAAAATACTTAATAAATTAAATGTGGAAATTTATAACTAGTATTTTATTTGTATTTGATCCAGAATCTACACATAGATTTATTTTTACACTAATTAAATTTCTAAATAATTATTTTCCTGCTTTTTTAAGATTTATTTCTAAAACTAATAGAAATATAAATAAACAAGTTGTTAATTTTTCGAGAGTTAATTTTTTTGGTAATATTGGGATGGCTGCTGGCTTCGATAAAAATGCTGATATATTAACCGCTTTGCCAAATCTTGGTTTTGATTTTGCTGAAATAGGAACAGTTACTCCCTTGCCCCAAGCTGGAAATCCAAAGCCCAGGTTATTTAGGCTTGTTGATCAAGAAAGTTTGTTTAATCAAATGGGTTTTAATAATTTAGGAGCAGAAAAAATTTCTGCTCGCCTAAAAGTTGCCCATAATTCTTTACCTAAAAATTTTACAGTTGGTGTTAATGTTGGAAAAAATAAAGAGACTCCTTTAGAGTATGCTCATTTAGATTACCAAAAGGCTACATCTTATTTTAAAGATTTAGTGGACTATGTAGTTATAAATGTAAGTTCACCAAACACTAAAGGTTTAAGAGATTTGCAAGGGATAGATTCCCTTAAGCTAATAATGTCTAGTGTGAATAGTGAATTAAAATCTTGGGAAAAAATTCCTATATTACTATTAAAAATTTCACCTGAGAGTTCAGTTAAAGTTGAGCAACTGTCTGCAATTGATGAATTATCTGGGAATTTTACTTTTCAAGGGTGGGTATTGGCCAATACAGTTAAACATACATATAAAAATAAAGTAGGTGGATTAAGTGGAGAGGCAATCAAAACAGATTCAGAAGAAATCCTAAAAACAGTTAGAAGAATTTCTAAAAAACCTATAATTTCTGTGGGTGGAATTAGCCAGCACTCCGATATAGTTTCTAGATCTAGAAATGGCGCTGATTTATTTCAAGTTTACACAAGTTATGTTTATCAAGGACCTAGATTATTAAGTAAACTAAAAACTCCTCATTCAAAATAAATATTCTGACTGAAGAGTTTCTAAGAATTAATTAAGTATTTATTCTTTATCCCTGATTGTTGAATTCAGGTACAGTTATTTCAATTTCTACTCTTCTATTTTGCTGTCTGCCATATGAGGTAGAGTTATCAGCAATAGGATTGCTTTCACCTTTACCTTGTTTAACCACAATTGAACTCATAGGAACTCCTGCATTCACTAGTTGATTTACAACGCTTTGGGCTCTTCTTTGTGATAAGTCTAAATTGTATGAATCTGCTCCTGTACTATCAGTGTATCCATATACCTTTAATTGATCTTGAGGATATCTAGCAATAATTCTACCAATCTCAGATACATTATTCAATCCAGTAGACTGCAAAGAGTCTTTATTAGTATCAAATAAAATATCCCCTTTAAGTCTAGCAACAATTCCTTGTTCTGTTCTTTTTACTTCGGCAATTCTTGCAAGCTCTTGTGCTTGTTTGTCTAAGTAGTTGCCAACACCACCGCCTATTGCAGCTCCCACAGCGCCACCAATTAGTGCTCCTTTGTCGCGTTTGCCGCTTTGATGGCCAATTACAGCTCCAGCAATTGCGCCAATTGCAGCACCAGTTCCTGCGCCTATTCCAGTTTTCTTACCTGGCGTTGCACAAGAAAAAAGAAATAATACAGCTCCTGAAAGTAAGCAGTTATTCATTAATTTATTTTTCATATTTTCCCCTTTTTATAATCTACAATATTAACATTAAATAATGTAGTCACTCATATGTATAATTTACATAATATTTACGATTAGTTTATCTTATAAATGTTAAAATTAAACAATATATAAATATATTTTAGATTATGAAACACATAAATTTAGTCATTTTTTTAACTCTTTTTAGCATTGATTTGTTTTGCCAGGGAATTGTTGATGCTTATAGTGAAGAGGGCCTTATTTTAAAAGATAAGCTTGAGCAAAGCCTAGATCCTGAGGTACTTAAAGAGATAAATGCTGAATTTCATTCCCTAGAATCAGATAGAAGTTTTAATTCCCAAGACAAGCCTTTTAAAACTACCAAGCCCAAAGTACAGCTTTCTGAAGATATTCCACTTGCGGCAGGAAAGATTACTAAAACATTTTCAGAAAATGCCTTAGCAAAAGCATGTGAGGTTTTGCATTTAGATGGAACGGTTGTAGGTAATGTACTTACTGAAGTTATACCAAAGCACGTGAAATTACAGATATATGAGAACATTAGGGATTCTTCTTTCACAACTGGCACCTCATTGGTTTTAACTAAGGCAAGAATTGAGAATAATAAAGTAGCGCCAACAATTGACGAATTAGGGTCTGCATATTTTTCACTTCCTAGCTCAAACTCACATGGAGCTAAATATAATCTTAAATCCGGTAAATTAAATTTTGGTTTAGGTGATTTTGATTATTCTGTAAATAATTTTTCAGGTACTGAGTTAAATGAGGGAATTACTTCTTTGTCTTTATCAAATAATTTTAAAGCAGGAAAATTACCAGAGGGGAAATATGAATTGAGTATTTTAGCTCCTAAGTTAACCACTTTAGATTTATTTAAATCTGATGATGCTATAGAAACAGTTGGAAAAACCTTAGGAGATTCTCAATTAGGTCTTTCATATGATGCCGAGTTAAGTGGTAAAAATAAATTAAAATTTAACATTCAAGGTAACCCTACTAATATTGATCATCACAAAGTAGAGATTGATTTTGTTCATACCACGGATCCGGTTAATTTTTTGGGCAAAAAAAATCATACTATTAGACCAGAAGTAGCAGTTCGTTTAGCAACAGAGGATGGCAATGCTTTTTGTATTGGCTCAGTAGGTGTAGCTGGTGTAGTTGATGGGTTAAATGGATCAAGGAATACATTGATTTATAAAGGAAAAATGTCTGTAAATGATGGAGATTTCAATGCAGAAATGTCTGCTGGATTATCAAACCCTTCTAAAACAAAAGAGTTAGCATTAGGAATTTATCATGTTGAAGGAGCTGGTTTAAGAGATCAAAAGGGATCAAAGTCAGAAACTATTATTGGTCCCTCGGCAGAAATTCAATTTAAAAAATTTGGTGAACTAAATCCTTTAAGATTATTTAAAAGAAAAAAATAATTAATAAATATTTTTACAGTTAATAAGCCTTAGCAAATATTACTTCAAATTTTGCCGGGTTTTGTGAATATACACAATTGCCTCGTTTGCTTGGTTGCCCATTGGGAATGCATCTTATTGTGGCTTTAGTGGCTTTTTTAATTTCCTCTTCGGTATTGGTAGTGCCATCCCAAAAAGCTTTAATGAATCCACCTTTTTTAATTTGAGTTTTAAAATCTTCAAAATTATCTACAGAAAAAATATTTTCTTTTAATCTTAATTTTGATTGTTCCAAAAGATTGTTTTGTATGTTACTAAGTTCAGAAATTATGGTTTCAACAGTTGAGTCTATAGGGATTTGAGTTTTAGTGCTTGTATCTCTTCTAGAAAGTTCAATCTGATTTTTTAATAAATCCTTTGGTCCTAAAGCAATCCTAATTGGGACTCCTTTAAGTTCGTATTCTGCAAATTTAAACCCTGGTCTTTTTTGATCATCATCATCTATCTTAACTCGAATGTTTTTTGTAGATAATTCATTTTTTATTAACTCAAGTTTTTCAAGCACCGAAGATTTATCTTCTTCATTAAAATAAATTGGCACCATAACAACTTGAATTGGGGCCAAATTAGGCGGAAGTACTAAGCCTTGGTCGTCTGAATGAGACATAATCAATGCTCCCATTAATCTTGTAGATACACCCCAGGAAGTAGCCCAAACATATTCTCGTTGTTTTTCTTTATTTTGGAATTGAACATCAAAAGCTTTAGCAAAATTTTGGCCTAGAAAATGAGAGGTTCCCATTTGCAATGCTTTCCCATCTTGCATTAATCCTTCCACAGTATAAGTATCTACTGCGCCGGCAAATTTTTCTGATTCTGATTTCACACCCTGTAAAACTTTTACTGCCATTTGATTTTCAATGAATTCATTGTATACATTAATCATCTTTTTTGTTTCTTCAATTGCTTCATCTTTGGTGGCATGAGCAGTGTGCCCTTCTTGCCAGAAAAACTCACTAGTTCTTAAAAAAAGCCTTGTTCTCATTTCCCAGCGTACAACATTTGCCCATTGATTAATTTTAATTGGTAAATCTCTATAGGATTGAATCCAGTCTTTAAAGCTATCCCAAATAATTGTTTCAGAAGTTGGCCTAATAATAAGCTCTTCTTCAAGTTTTGCTTCAGGATCCACAATAATTTCTTTGCCATTATCTGAGGTCTTAAGTCTGTAGTGGGTAACAACTGCGCATTCTTTGGCAAAGCCGTCGACATGGGCAGCTTCTTTAGAAAGAAAAGATTTAGGAATAAGCAATGGAAATGCTGCGTTTTGATGGCCAGTTTCTTTGAACTTGTTATCCAAGTAACTTTTCATTAATTCCCAGATTGCAAAACCATAAGGTTTAATAATCATGCACCCTCTTACTTTAGAGTGGTCAGCAAGTCCTGCTTTTATTACAATGTCGTTATACCACTGAGAATAATCATCTTTTCTGGAGCAAATTCCTTTTTTAGCCATATATTCAATTTAGTCTTTAATAACAATTAGCTCAATTGGGTTTTTGGAATATATTTTCAATTTTAGCTTTGCAGATATCGATTTTTAAAGTTAATTTAATCAAAAATGCGTTTGTAGCTTAATTGGATAGAGCATCAGATTTCGAATCTGAGGGTTGGGGGTTCGAGTCCCTCCAGACGCGCCATTAATACAAATAATAATAATATACATTTTCAAAATACTGATCTCTCGGTCAAGCGTCAAACACAGGTGTGTTTTTGCCTTCGCTGTCGCTCAGCCGCTGCCGGTTCCAGACGCGCCATTAATACAAATAATAATAATATCCATTTTCAAAATACTGATCTCCCGTTCAAGCGTCAAACACAGGTGTGTTTTTGCCTTCGCTATAGCTCAGCCGCTGCCGGTTCCAGACGCGCCATTAATTCAAATAATAAAAATATACATTTTCAAAATACTAATCTCCCGTTCAAGCGTCAAACACAGGTGTGTTTTTGCCTTCGCTGTCGCTCAGCCGCTGCCGGTTCCAGACGCGCCATTAATTCAAATAATAAAAATATCCATTTTCAAAATACTGATCTCCCGGTCAAGCGTCAAACACAGGTGTGTTTTTGCCTTCGCTGTCGCTCAGCCGCTGCCGGTTCCAGACGCGCCATTTTACATATTTTATATATAAACTAAATTACTTACATTTTTGTAGTATTCTAGTTGCGCTATAAAGATCTCTATATATAAAAACTTCATCAGATGCTTGAAAAATATTGAATGTTTTACTAAGTAAAGTAGAATTAACTTCCAAAGGAAAATGGCCTTCTAGTATTCTAATATACTCATTGTTACTTAAATATTCGGCAGGTAGTTCTTCCACAAAGGAATCAGTAGAATCAGAATTTGTTAATTGTGCAAAGTTATCATTTAGTTCAGTTAAAGAATCAAATTCTAGTTCATTAATTAAAGTAATATTTTCAGTATCAATAATATCATATACTTCTATATGTAGAGTGTCATCTTTTTTTACATAATACGGATCTGTCTCAGAGAGTTCGTAATTAAGCCGACTGAATTTAACAATTAATTTGTTAGAAAAAGTATTATATCTTTGTACAATATTTCTTGGTTCTCCATGGTCTTCAATTATTCTATTCATATATCCTTCAGTCTTTTTTATTTTAATAGTTGTGGATAAATCTTTAACTTCTAAGTTACCCTGATCATTTATTTTTTGAATATAGTATTTATATGCTTTTGCTTTGTCTAATCCAGAATCAATAAAATCATCATTTTCTATACCAGTTCCTTGGTCACGATAATAATTTGAATATGAACTTAAAACAGGCTTTAGCAAGAAGGTCGAGATAAATGTTTTTTCGTCAAGATATTCAATTTGATCAAAGGTTATTTCTTGATTAATGTTTTTTATTTTGCTGATATCATATTTAGGGTCTATTTCTGATGAAAATAGTAATGCAGAATTATTAGGGTTTGGTTTAGGTGCAAAAAATTCAAATTGGATAATTTTATTATCTTTTATCAAGTACCCCTGCTTTTCGAAAGTAAATGTAAAATTGCCGTCTTTATTTTTAACTCTATGAAAATCAAAGTCTCTTTGCCATCTATCTCCAATAGTTATCCCTTCTGTCTCTATATGACTTTTATTTACAAGTAATGAACTATATCCATTTGTGCAGGAAATGTTTTCAGGAAAAGAAGATACTAAATTTAAATATAGATTACCTCTTTCATTATATTTTGCTCTTTGAATAAGTCTGCTTGGTTGATTTCTGTACCAAAATACTGTATCCCTGTATTCTTTTAAATATTGACTTGCTACTGCTTCGGCTTTAATTTTATTTTCACTAGAATAAAGAGACAAGATTTGATTTATATTATTTTCATTATTATTTTTTATGATTGTGGGCAATTTATTATTTAGAATGGCAATTTGAGTTATCTGGTTTTGTTTCCAATTGCTTATTATTTTACTGCCAAAATCTGTAATTGCTGAAAAATACTTCTTTTCCAAGTTAAAGTATTCTCGATTAGATGTACGTGCATTTTGAGAAAGATCTTCAGCTGCTTGTCTGTAGAGCTCGGTGATTTCGTCATTTAATTCTTTATAAGGAGATATTTTTACCGCTTCTTCTTTTAGCTTTACTTTTAATTGTAATATTTCATTCCTATAAATATTTTTTTCTGCAGCTGATAGCGTAGTGGAGTAATAAACTTCATTTGCTCTACCAGTGAGTTCAATGTACTCAGAGTCATTTAGGTAGTATTCAGTAAGTAATGCTCTAAGATGTTTACCCTTGGTTTGTAATTTCTCATTAATAACTATATATTCGGCTTGGCTTTTTTCTCTTACATCTTTAGGGTTTGGAGTGTTTTCCAGCTCTTTTTTAAGTCTTTTTATATTATTTAAATTTGATTCAAGTGAAGCCGGCAGGCTACCATAATGAAGCTCGATTCCTGAGCTATAAAAACCACCTACAGATTCTGCAATATTGTAGTTTACTAAGTCATCCTTCAAAGCAAGCTCAGTATAATTTATTGGCAGAGTAGAGTGAGCAATGTTAAATAAAGAGTCTTTACTCAGTCCAAGGGCATTTTCAAAATCAGCTTCTTTTCCTTTTATTAACTGTAATAAAATATTTTTATAAATATTGTTTTCTTTTGATAACTCTATAAATGTATTTGTATGCGCTTCTGGGTAATCTGAGACAGTAAATATTAGTGCACCATCTTCACCTCGGTTTTTATCTTCAATAGAAGCTTCCTCAAATTCTGTTTCTTTTAATTTTAATAATTGATTAAATTTATTTTTAATTATATTATATAGTATTGCAACATCTGACTTATGTGAAGACACATTGCTTGCTTTTAGATTAAAAACCCTTTTTTGAACTTGTTCGATAAATATAAATGATTTATATAAGGTTTCTGCTTTTATTTTGTTTTCTAAAGTTTTTATTTTTGTTTCGTAAAATAATTGATTTTCTTTTTCCCATGAGGTTGTCTCAAATTTTGTTAAATTTTTATCCTCTGTAGTATTAGTTGCTGTTGATAAGCTGCCTTTTAGTAATTCTAGTTCTTTGTATAGATCTTTTATTGAAGGTATGTTTTTAACTTCTGCTAAAAAAAACTCTTTATTTGTTAGTGTTTTAATTAAATCTTGAACTTCTGTACTAGTTCTTGAGATTTCACTAGAATATGTGGATAAATTTTGATTTACACTTTCCAATTGATTTTGTGGGCTATTAATAGATGAAATAATTTTTGTGGTTTCAGGATTACTTGAAGTATCTTTTATTTCTGTTTGATCGTATCCTGCTTCAACTGTACTTTCATTATTATTAGATATATTTTCAGAGGTTGAATCAACATTTTTGTTTGCTACTGCAGAATTATTTGAGCCAGATAGATTTGTGCCTTCATTGATAGGTGGTGTAGCTGTTAAGATACTTCTATTTAAGTCTTCCTGATTAGAGGAATTATCTAGTGAATTTTGATTAAAAGATTGATTAAGATTACTATAATCAGAACATGATGATATTAGAATTAAAAAAATAAACAATAAATTGTATCTAAAAGAATTCATATTATCATTATATATAATTAACAATTTTTTTTTATTAAAATTTAGTTAAGTTACCGATCCAGTCGATCCAGTTCACAAATAAAGCGGCTGAAATAGGCAAAAATTAACACCTTGTTAACGTTGATTAATAAGATGTTAAGAAGTCTACGTTTCGTCGCTTTTTTTAATGAATTCAACCTAGGCAATGTCATAAAAAGGTGCCCAAATTTGAAAAATTTTAATTATAGGTATTAGAACTTAGGCAGAAAATGTAGATATCGAAAGTTTTAACGCAATATTTACAACATATATTAAACTTTTTTAGCTATACTTGTTGGCTAGTAAATTCTTAAGTTAACTTTTATTTAATCGAGCTTGAGGCTGCGCATTCCCCCCAACAATAATAGAGCTAATGCATTAGCTTGTATTCTATATTGATGCGCAGACTGGCTCCAATTTAGAATACTATAAACAATTTAATAAACACCCAAATATTTCTTTACATCGATAAATACATTTAAGAAGCATTTTTAATTTAGATTATTAACAAAATCTGAAATTTCTTTTCTATATATATCTAAGCTCTCACTCCAGCCAGTTGAGTGAGGCCCGCGTATGGCTACAAATTTTTTATTTTTACTCGGGCTAGCTTTAAATAATTCTCTACCCATTGAATATGGAATATAGTCGTCATTTTTACTGTGAATAAAAAGCGAAGGACAGTTAACTTTTTTAATATTTTTAATAGATAAAAATTTATGTCTGCTTAATGTTGGGATAAATAACAAATATGAGTGGAGTAATCTAGCCATGTCTACCATTGATGTAAAAGATTCTTCTACAATCAAAGCTTTAGGGGAGAATATTTCTGCAAACTTTATTGCACTAGCACCACCAAGTGAATGGCCAAATATTATACAATCTTCAGTTTTTAATTTTAATGTGTTATTAATAAAGTAATTAATATCTTTAATGTCTCTAAAAAAAGCTTTGGCTGATGGGTCTCCAGTGGAATCTCCGAATCCTCTGTAGGAAACAGCAATTATTCTATAGTTTAAATTATAAAAAAACTTTAACCTTCCAAGGCTAGAAGATAAATTACCTGTGTTCCCATGAAAAAAAATAATTGTTGCTTTTGGTTGTTCACATGGAATTAAGTCCCAACATTGAATAGTATCAACTTTTTTATTACATGGAATTGAGTAGGATTTAAATTTTAAATCAAGTACATCTGGAGTTAATTGGGTATCTTTAGTTGGTTTAAAAATAAATTTTCCTTGTAGAAAATAAAAAAACACATGTACTATTAAATAAGTTAAAAGAATAAAAAGACATATGGCCCCGATTAAGATTAAAGTTTCCACTTAGTTGTTTTTTTTCACTTCTTCCTTAAGGCGTTCTTTCAACTCCTTCCTGTTTTTCTTTCTTATTACCGCTTGCTCGGCTCTTTGTTGCTCTTTTTCTGAAGAATAAATTAGTTTTGGCATAGAGCTTGGCCTTCCATATTCATCTAATGAAACAAAGGTTAAAAATGCTCTGGTGGTGAGGTGTTTTTTGCCAGTTTGGTGATTTTCAGCAGTAACAAGTACTTGAACTTCGCAGCTTGTGTTATGAACAGCTGTTATTCTAGCTTTGATATTAGCTATCATTCCAAGTTTAATTGATCTTAAAAAATGTAGTTCATCAATACTTGCGGTTACGCAAACTTGGCCAGAATGCCTTTGAGAGCAAATAGCTCCAGCAATATCTATCCAGCTCATAACCGTGCCTCCAAAAACATCACCTAATTGGTTGGTGTGTTGAGGTAGGATTAACTCAGTCATAACAACTTCGGACTCAGAGACTTTTTTCATAACTAAAGTTTATCCTATAAACTCATTGAAGGTAAGTTGCAAAAAGCTCCATTTTTTATGATATTTCAGTTAGAATTTTGTCAGAAAATTAAAAGATATTAATTCTTTATAAGTAGAAAAAATATGTTTATTGTAGAGGTGAGGCTAATTTAGAAAATGCAAGTGATTAAAAAATTATTTATTGGTGAAGATCAATTAACTTTAAATAATATATTAAACCAAAGAGCTGATGAAAATAGTTGGTTAATGTCCCATGTTTCTAAGGATCCCCAGTGGTTATTATTTGCAGAAAATGATTTTGGACAGTATAAGGATCTTTTTTTTAAAATCAATTTATCTGAAGTTAAAGTTTTACTTGGTAGGCAATTATTTTCACTTAAAGAATTTCTTACACTTGAAGACCGTATTTCTAGTTTGGGAATTAAGCCAGCTTTAATCAATAAAATTGTAAATCTGGTTTATTTTAATAATTATGAAACTATGGTTGATAACTTAGGTGATTTAAAATTTAATCAAGTAAGCAACAGCCAGCTTGATTTTTCATCACTTTTAAATACTAATCTATATATGGCGGATGTTACTTCTGTATATGCTTTTTATAAAACTTTGAAGAAAGAAAAAGCGCTAGCTTTTCAGGGCTATGAATACATTAATGATAAACTAGTTGTTAAAACTAATTCACCAAACGATAGTTTTGAGTGTGAAAATTTATCTTTTAGTTTTTCTGCAAACAGTATTCATGCAAAAGAAGAATCAAAAAATGAAAATATTTCATCTGGAAAATGGCAATATTGGGGCGGTTGGATACCATCATGGAATTGTTCTGGAATTCCAAGGTTTTGTATTCATATTAATAAAGAAAAATTTGATAAAGTTCTGAGTTCTGGAAGTTTATTGGATTCGAGTATCTGCTTTTCTGTGTGCCATAATTCGAAGAAGAATCCTGAACAAAGTTATTTTCAGTTTTATAATTACAAGCAAGACTTAACCCTTGATGATGAATTAAACATTGATTTTATCAAGTCAGCTTTCCCTGGAATCTATGATTCAAGAACACAGCTCAAAAGCAATATTAGTCGAAATATTTCAATTTTAAACTCAAATTTTCTAGGTTCTAGTATTGATTTAGATTCTAGGGTCAATATTTCTATTAGATAATTATCCTATCAGTAAAAAATTCTAATAGTTTGTGAGAATTAAGCATAATTAGTATGTTGTTTTTTACATGGATAAACCTTCGGCAAATTTTTTAAAAAATGCTTGTTATTTAATTGATGCATCCTCATTTATATTTAGAGCATATTATGGATTGAATATTGGTTTGAAATCTCCCTCAGGCATACCAACTCATGCTACTCATGGATTTATATCTATGATGTTAAATTTAATTAAGAATATTGATTCAGGGGAGATAATTTTATTATGGGATCGTCCAGACAAAGGATTACGGCATAAGATTTTCCCAGAATATAAAGCTAATAGGGGGCCACCGCCAGAAGATTTAGGAATTCAAATAGAAAATTCTAGAAAACTTTGTAATTTGTTAGGGCTAAAAGAATGGGACAGTAAAGGATATGAGGCTGACGATTTAATTGCTTCAATTGTTAGTCAAAACATTGAGAAAAAATATGTAGTTTGTACCGGAGATAAAGATTTACTTTGCCTAGTAACCGAAAATGTTTGGCTATGGGATACAATGAAAAACAAATGGTCTAATCGCGATCAGGCTTTTGAAAAGTTTGGGGTTATGCCAGATAAAATCACCGAGGTTCAAGCTTTATGTGGAGACTCTGTGGATAACATTCCAGGGGTACCAGGTGTGGGACCAAAAACTGCATCTCAGTTAATTAATTTTTATAAAAATTTAGAGGCAGTTTTTCAAGAAGCCACCAAAAGACATCCAATTGGCAAGCAAAAATTTCCTAGAGAAGATCCTCTGCGTGGAAAAAAAGTTGAATACGTAGCCGAAAACATTGATTCAGCCAAAGTGTCTTTAAAGTTAGTAAGCCTATTTAAAGATGTGAAAATTCCAGCTGAATATAATGATTTAAGCATTCAAGATTGCAGCAAAGAGGAATATTACAGCAAGCTAGAAGAGCTAGGATTAGAGAAAATATTAGCTAGATCGAAAAAACTCTTTGTGGAAAAAAATTCAGTTTCTGCTAATGTTCCAGAAATAAAGCCTGCATCTGAAAACAATAAAATTACTTTTGAATGTATAACAATTACTTCCCTTTTAGAATTTGAACAAATATTAAATAACAATACTTCTGCCGCTACAATGTGTCTTGATACTGAAACTACAGGACTAGATAGATTTAAAGAAGATACCTTAGTAGGTATCTCATTTTGTTTTGATGAGAACAAAGGACATTACCTTCCATTAAGACATAAGGATGGCAATGCTTGTAAGCCAGAATATGCGTTTCAAGCAATCAGAGCTTTACAGATTTTTTTAAAGTATCAACATAAAGATTTTTCTGTTGTTTTTCAAAATGCTAAATTTGATTTGCATATATTAAAAAGTGCTGGCTTAGAATTTCCTGAAAACTTAAGAATTGACGACACTATGATTGCTTCATATGTTTTGAATACAGAGGGAAAACATAATCTTGATTTCTTAATTAAAAATTATTTTGATGGATATTCCATGAAGCCTTTTAGTGAATTGGTTTCTAAGGGGGAAACATTTGCCGATGTAGTAATAGATAAAGCAAGTTTTTATGCCGTTGAAGACGCAGTCATGACTTTTAAGCTTTGGACAGAGCTTACTAGATTATTAATTGAGCAAGGACTTTGGGACGTTTACGATATAATTGATAGACCACTTGTTGAAATTATTACCTCTATGGAAAGAGAGGGGATTTCTGTCGAGGTTAAGGCTCTTGAAGATTTATCAGTTGATCTACATAAAAAATTATTAGATCTAGAAAAAGAATGCATAAGTTCTTTAACAGATTCTGGAGTTGAGAATGCCGAAGATATAAACCTTTCTTCGCCAAAACAGATTGCGGTAGTTTTGTTTGAGCAATTAAAGCTACCAGTGGTTAAAAAAACTAAAACTGGTGCAAGCACAGACAATTCAGTTCTTCAGGAACTTCAAGGACATCATTTTTTTCCTAGTTTGTTAATTCAATATCGTGAGCTATCTAAGTTATTATCTACATATGTCGATTCATTGCCTAAGTTGGTTGATTCAAAAACTAATAAAGTGCATACATCTTATTCTCAAATTAAAACAGCAACTGGAAGGTTAAGTAGTTTTTATCCTAATTTACAAAATATTCCTATTAAGACTGAAGTTGGAATGAAAATACGTAAAGCATTTATAGCTCAAAAAAACAATGTGCTAATTGGGATAGATTACTCACAAATGGAATTAAGAATGTTGGCTGAATTTTGTATGGATAAAGGGTTGATTGAAGCCTTTAAAAATAATATTGATATTCATTCCCATACAGCCTCCAAGGTTTTTAAGTGTGATATTACAGATGTTACCAAAGAGCAAAGAAGAATTGCCAAGGCGATTAACTTTGGAATTGTTTATGGCCAAACTCCTTTTGGGCTAGCAAAAACAATTAATATTTCAAGAAAACAAGCTAAAGAATTTATTGATCAATATTTTGAAAATTATCCTAAAATTAAAGAGTTCATGGAATCTTTAAAGGCCAAAGCTAAAGAAGATGGATTTGTAACAACATTTACAGGTAGAAAAAGAAGTTTAGATTTTATTAATTCTTCAAATTTTGTGCAAAGAGGCTTAGCAGAGCGAATGGCAATAAATACTCCAATTCAAGGTAGCGCCGCAGACCTTATGAAAGTTGCCATGATTAAGGTCCATAAATTACTCCAGAGTAAGTATCCCAAAGCAAAAATGATTCTTCAGGTTCATGATGAGTTAATCATTGAGTTACCAAAAGATATTGCTGATGAAGTAGCAGAGAAAATTAAAATAATCATGGAAGATCAATCGATAATGGCTAGTTTAGCCATGAAAAAATTCCAGGTTAAAATTGCCACGGATGTTCAAATAGGTAAGTCCTGGAGCGATATTTAGTAATTTTAATTATAAATATTAATTTCTTAACTGTTTGAACTGTTCTGCTTGGCTTTACAGCATTTTATATGATTTAATGATTTATATAATTAATATTTGAAGAGAATATCTTTTCAAATATTTATATTACTTTATTTAAGTGGGGGAGCTTTTTATGAATTATAATTTTATTTGGGGTGTGCTTTTTTCTTTGTTGTCTTTTAACATACAAGCAATTGATTTTTTAAATGAATCATTTGATTTAAGATGGGCAGTAAAAAAGAAAATTAACTTAGGCAAGAAACTAGGTTGTGCTCAGAATCTAAACGGAGTGTTTTACGTTGATGGCGTGGTTAATAATATTGGTATTGATTTTGATGAAGATTTTAATGCTGATGTGTACTTGTATATTACTCAATTAAAATTAGTATACTCAGGAGAACAACAACTAGCACCTTTTTGTTTTAACAGAGGTATTTCAGGTGAATTGCTGCTGAAATCTCCATTTGTGAAACTAAAGCTTACACAAACTGATGAGGGCCCGTATTTATCGGTTGATCAAGTTGAAATTGGTAAAATAGAAATTAATGATGTTATCGCTGAAGTTTTTAATGGCCTTGTTGTAGAGGTTGATCCACCAGAGTGGGTTAATTATTTAATTAGTGGCGGCGTAAATGGAGTAATTGGCTCGTTATTGGATTCAAAATATGGTGATAAGCTAAATGAGTTTATTAATACAAAAGCCCTAGATTTTGTTCAAAGTTACTCACCATCATTTGATTAACAATTAGCAATTAGTTAATCTTATTGCTGCGACGCTCATAATTAGATTTATTCTAAATATACAGTTGAGTAGCTATTATTATTAGGGGTAAAACAATCAATGTTGTGCCCGAGTGGTGGAATTGGTAGACACACAGGACTTAAAATCCTGCGGTATTTAATACCTTGCCGGTTCAAGTCCGGCCTCGGGTACCACTTAATATTTCCCAAAAAATTTTATAATAAATTTAAATGAATGCACGCAAGTAGCGGAGGATCTTTAAGATCTTACTTATTGTCTTCTAGATGAATAATAGTTGTGTCTTTTTTTGATGTACTTTTGATACTATTTAATCCATATGCTTTTCTGATGGCATTCATGTTAGTTTTAACATCATCAAAATAGCTAGAAGCTACATTGCATTCTTTAAGTATTTTGTTAATTTGATCTTTAGAATATGAACCATCTTTGGCATTTAATTGTCCATTTTCAGTAAGGCTTTTAAAAACTCTATTAACTTGTGTGGCCAAGGGGTTTTTGGATAATTTTTCATAAGTACAGCTAGTTCCTGTTATTGTAAAGGTCCCTTTGTCTGAATGAACTTTCAATTGTGCTTCAAGACTTCCTGCGCTAGTTTCAGATTTTTCAGCAATAAATGGCCCATTAATTTTTTTTATTTCATACTCATTATCTTCACCGTTATCTAGTTTAAATAGATCTTGAGGAATAGCCTCTAGGCAATTTTCTAAGGCGGATATACTTTTAGTTACAACTCTAGATCTACCAGCGTAAAAATAATTAGAAAAGATTAAAAGTAAATACAGTAGTTATCAATAAAGAAAATTTCATAATATAAACATATCATTAATATGATATGTTTATTAAAGTAAAATTTGACATTATTGTAGAAAAAATGACACTCTAAAAAACTTATCACCAAGAAAAACTAAAAACTATTAAATAGGTATTATTTTTTTTAATTTACTAATTTACCAAGTAGCTTTTTTCTTTGTCGAAAGAAGACAACAAGGAACATTGCGATAGCTGGAAAAATTGGCCAATATTTCCAAGGTTGCTTGGCGTACCTTTGAATAGTGAGAATTTCCTGGTCCATTTGTAAGCCGGCGTTTTTTGCTGGGCCATTGAACTCAACAAAGTCTACTAAAGTTTTTTGGTCATCTTTAAATATTTCAAAACCAAGGTTTTCTAATGATTGGTTAAAATTATTAGATTTTTCTGGAGTTTTAGCAAGGAAAACAAAGTTCTTAATTTCCCCAAAGGAATTTTCTCCTCTTACTTTAAATCTGACATTTTCATTTTTTTTAAGATTAGCTAGCGATTCTTCAATTTTATCTGAAGAATAATTAACATACTTGGGATAGAAAGTATTAATCCAATAATTTGGTTGGAATAAGGTAAATGCGATAGCAACAAAAATTAATGATTCATACCATTTGTTTTTTATTAAAAAATATCCTTGCAAGGCAGAAGTGAAAATTAATAGAGCAGCGGTTGAGATAATAAAAACAAATATTCCTTCAAACGGACCAACGTCTATTAATAGTAAGCTTGTATTAAAGAAGAAAAGAAATGGTAATATTGCAGTTCTTAAGCTGTACTTGAAAGCTTGTATTCCAGTTTTAATCGGATCACCTTTTGAGACTGCCGCTGCAGCAAAGGAAGCCAGTCCCACAGGAGGTGTGACATCAGCCATTATCCCAAAGTAGAACACAAATAAATGAACAGCAATTAAAGGAACAATAACTCCAGAACTTTGGCCTAATTGAACTATTACTGGTGCAAGAAGAGAGGACACCACAATGTAGTTTGCAGTTGTTGGTAGTCCCATACCAAGGATTAAACTTAGTACAGCAGTTAGCGCTAAAATAACTAATATATTTCCTCTTGAAACTACTTCAACAAGTTCAGCAAGCACGGATCCCACTCCTGTTTGTGAAACAGCGCCAACAATTATCCCAGCAGTGGCTGTGGCGATGCCAATGCCAATCATATTTTTTGCCCCAACATGGAATGAATTTATAAGGTCAGAAAGTCCATACTTAAATTCGTTCATTAATGAATTATTTTGGTTTTTTCTAAATAAAGCTGCTAAAGGTTTTTGGGTAACTAAAATAAATATTAAAAACATAGATGCCCAGAATGCGCTTAGCCCAGGTGATAATCTTTCAATCATCAAACACCAAATAAGAACTACCACTGGTAGAATGTAATGTAATCCAGACATTAATGTTTGCTTAACTAATGGGGTAGTTGTGGAGCTTAATTGGCTAGATATTTTTGGATAGTTACATGTTAGTTTTAATAGTCCGATATAAGATACAAATAACAAAGCAGCGATTGGATAAATAGAGCTTTCACCAAATAATATTTTTAATTTTGAAATTAAAAAATAACTTAATGCTGCAATAATTATTATAAATAAAAATCCACCAACAAAAGAAGTAAGTTTTTGGAGTAAAGTTTTTTTAGAACTGCCTTCAGTTTTTTTAAGCCCTTGCATGTTGTTTTTTACAGCTTCAAGATGAACAATATATACAAGTCCTATGTAGGAAATTAATGCTGGTAAAAAAGCGTGTTTAATAACTTGTATGTATGGGATTCCAACATACTCCACCATTAAAAAAGCAGCAGCGCCCATTACTGGTGGCATAATTTGTCCATTAACACTTGCGGCAACTTCAATTGCTCCGGCTTTTTCTTTGCTGAAGCCAACTTTTCTCATCATTGGAATTGTGAATGTTCCAGTCGTTACAACGTTGGCAATTGAGCTACCAGAAATAAGGCCAGTTAATCCACTGGATACCACAGCTGCTTTACCCGGTCCTCCTCGGTAATGACCGAATAGGGAAAACGCTGATTGAATAAAATAATTGCCAGCTCCGGCTTGTTCAAGTATTGCGCCAAATAATACAAATAAAAATACAAAACTTGTTGATACCCCAAGAGCAATTCCAAATACACCTTCAGTAGTTATCCATTGGTGAGTGATAAGTTGGTTTAGGCTTACACCTTGGTGAGCAATTAGTTCTGGCATATAGGGGCCAGCATAAGTGTAAAAAATAAAAGTTGAGGCAATAATTACCAACGCTGGACCAAGAGTTCTTCTGGCAGCTTCTAATAAAAATAAAATACCAACTATCCCAGCTGTTAGATCTAGAGTTGTGGGGTTGCCAGGTCGGTTAGACAAAGCTTCATAATTTAAAAATATATAACTTGCGCATAGCCCGCCGATAACTGCAAAAATTATATCTAGGTAGGGAACATAGTTTCTTGGGGATTTTTTAAAGGCAGGGAATGCTAAAAAAGCTAAAATAATAGAGAAGGTTAAATGTATTGATCTTGCTTGAGTATCATTGAAAATTCCAATGTTAAAAATAAAAGGGAGTGGAGAGGCATACCAAAGTTGAAAAACAGACCAGGCAACAGCAAGGTAGAATATTAGATGTTTAAAAAAACCAGTGGGGTTTCTACCGCCAGTATCTTCGTTTAGCAGTTCATCTACTTTTCCCGGTTCAGCATCTACAGTTTTTTTCTTCATTCTCAATTATTACCTAATTAAAACTATAACCATCCTTTTTCTTGGTAATATTTTGTAGCTCCGCTGTGTAGAGGTGCACTTAAATTATTTTTAATCATTGATTTTGCAGATAGATTATTGAAAGCTGGATGAAGCTTTTTAAATCTTTCAAAGTTATCAAATACAGACTTTACTACAGTATAAATAGTCGCTTCAGGAATTGTTGCTGAAGAAACAAAAGTTGCTCCAACTCCAAAGGTACTAATATCTTTATCATTACCTTTATAAATTTTTCCTGGAATAGTAGCACTTGCGTAATAAGGGAATTTTTTGATTAAATTATCAACTTCCGGACCGGTTACCGACACAAGATTGCTTTCACAGTTAGAAGTTGCTTCTTGAATTGTGCCACTTGGATGGCCAACAGCAAAAATAATTGCATCCACATTGTTATCACAAAGAGCCTTGGCTTGTTCAGAGGATTTAAGTTCAGAAACTAATTTAAATGTTTTTTTATTCCAGCCAAATTCCTTCATTAATACTTCAAAAGTTGCTCTGGCTCCAGAGCCAGGGTTACCAATATTTATTCTTTTGCCGACTAAATCTTTAATGTTTTTTATTCCTGATTTTTTTCTGGCTAGAATAGTGAAAGGTTCACTGTGAACAGAGAATACTGCTTTTAAATTTTTATCAGGACCTTGGTCTTTAAACTTTGAAGTGCCTTTAAATGAATGAAATTGCCAATCACTTTGAGCGACGCCCATTGAGATTTCACCATTTCTTATGGCGTTAAGATTTGCTATAGAGCCACCAGTGGAAGGAGCAGTACATTTGATATTTTCAGTTCCTTTGCTTCTATTCACAAGCCTGCAAATAGATTGCCCAACAACATAATAAACTCCAGTTTGTCCGCCGGTTCCAATAGTTACAAATTTTTGTTCTGCTAAGCTTAATGCAGAAATAATAAAGCAAGAAAAGAGGGTTAAAATTTTATTCATAGGTTTTACTCCTTGTGTGTAGGTTTAGCTAAATCTTTATTAAAATTATTAATATAAGATTAAAGCCGGTTAAAGGGCCTCTAGCTTAACGTTATTTCCCATCCCCAATTGTGCTTACATTTTACCTTTAAAATTAATAATTATCAAGTTGATAAGTATTAAAAATACACATAAAATCAAGTACATAATAAAAATAAAGCAGTTAAAATATGATATATGAAGTTTTAAATTCCGCATTAAATTACTTTTTAACAACATCTCCTTACCTATTTTTAGGTTTATTTATCTCTGTTTTCATAAAATTATTCTTACCTCAGTCTTTAATCGAGTCTCAGCTGGGCAAAAATAACTTTCTTGCAGTTGTGAAAGCAACAATTTTAGGAGTACCTTTGCCTCTTTGCTCTTGTTCGGTAATTCCAACTACAATTTCTTTAAAAAACTCTGGAGCCAGCAATGCTTCTGTAAGTAGTTTTTTGGTTGCCACTCCAGAGACTGGGGTGGATTCAATTTTGTTAACAAAATCTTTAATGGGCTGGCCGATTGCGGTACTAAGGCTAATTTATGCTGTGATTACTGCTTTATTCGTGGGTTTGTTTAATATGTTGTTCACAAGTAACAAACCTTCAAAAAAAAGTTTTTTAAATGAAAATAAAACTTGTTGTTCCTTAAAAAATACTGAAAATATAAATGAGAGTTTATCATTTAAAATTAAAAAAGCAGTAGATTTTTCTTTCACCACAATCCCAAAAGAAATTGTGGTTTGGTTTCTTGTGGGCATATTCTTTAGTGCTCTATTAGAAGTTTTTCTTCCTCAGAATATATTTCAAAATTTATCAGTGAATGTAAGTAAGTTTTTTGTGATTTTAATTGGGGTTCCATTGTATATTTGCGCCTCAGCGGCAACTCCTATTGCAGCTGCGCTAGTTGCTAAAGGAATGTCTATTGGGACTGCTTTACTATTACTTACTGTAGGGCCAGCAACAAATTTAAGTAATTTACTAATATTAAGAAAACATTTAGGAACAAAAACAATAGTAATTAATGTGATTACAATTGTTATAGTTTCTTTATTGTTGTCTTGGGGTGTTGATGTATTTATAACTGAAGAAATAGTGGATATTAATATTTTAAAGTTAGGTGTTCATGATCATCCTCGCTCTTTTATTCATATTGTTTGCGCTGTTTGTATGGCTTTTATATTTATAAGAAGTGTAGTTTTAAAATATTTAAAAGCTTAGAAGGTGTTTTTTACTAGCAAGGATTTATCTAGCGTTACTTTTGTGTGTATGCTATCTCTAAATTAATTGTGGTTTATTCTTTTGCTAATAAATTTATTTATCTAGTAGTTATTTTTTTAGTATCTTTCTCTAATGTTTCAACATCATCAATTTGCGGTAATTTGTTAAACAATGGCATCAAGGTACCTTTAAACACTGATAACTCATCACAGATTACAGCAGAAACTTTACTTACTAAGTATCGGGTTGTTTATTTGAATTCAAGTGTTTTTACAAGTTTAAAGTCTAAGCCAAGATTACTTCATGGTTTAAAGCACTCTGATTCAAAAAAATATTATTTTTTTCAATTTTTTGAGAAAATTTCACAGTTAGTAAAAAAAGAAAAAAATATGATGGCTCATAAAAGCGCCCTTGTGAATACAATATTAATTACCGTATTGGGCTTTGTTAATTCATTCTTGTCACAATTAAACTTGCCTTATGATTATGCTTTCGATGTTGGTGTTTGGCTTGTAGATACTGCTTTAATTGTTGATGTTGGTAATAAGTATTTGTCAGTTCATAAATTCTCAAAAAATGAATCATCACCAACTTTTTCTTTAGAAGAAAGAGCAGCAGCGTTTAAATCAATAAAATCTCCATGGTTCAGTAATTCTGCAGAAGTTAATTACTTAGATTTGCTCCGTGATTTTAAAGCAATTGGTTTGGTTATAAATCAGGATCAGCAACAGATAAGCTTTGATGGACAAACTATTTCATTTTTTGAGGCTTTGGAGTTTTTAAATAATTTATAAAGTATTGAACTGGGCACCGTTTAGGTCGTTTGGATTGCGGGGCATTTAGTCCCGTTTAAATTAAATTTATACATCCTTTCACAGAAACTGATAGCAGTGACTGTAATGTGCTTCTTTAAGGCTACTGATTTAAAATCAGCATGCACAGCACAAGCAGGCAGGATTGGCCTTCTGTTGTTATCGGTTAAATGATGTCGCCATCCTTAGGTCGATGCCTTACAGAGAACCCAGCTCAATTTAAATTTATCATATCAGCTATCAAAATTGTAATAAATGTAGCCATTGTTAAATATTTTTATAGAGTCTTGAAATTCTTATGTTTTTAATAGTAATATAGATTAAATGGGAGACATCCTTAGTCCTGGTTTAAAAATATTGTTATGTGATGATTCCACTTCAATACAAAGAGCCATACAACTTAGCTTAAAGAAACATGCAAGCGTGTTGAAGATTTGTAATCATGGATTAAAACTTGTTGAAGAGGCATTAAAGTTTAACCCTGATATTATTATTATTGATGTGACTTTGCCAGATGTTTCTGGTTTAGACATTTGTGAAACCATTAAGCAAAATAAAATTTTAAAACATAAGAAAATTGTAATGCTTTGTAACTCCTTTGAAGAAGTTGATGAAGAAAAATTGAATTCATTAAATTGTGATGCCAAGCTTTGGAAGCCGTTTGAGGCCAAAGTTTTTATTGAGTTAATGCAAACATTAAGTCCTGAAAATACAAAAAAGACAATTGCCGATTCAGATTATTTATTAGCTAATTCTGATACTATTGCTATCAGCTCAAAGGATGCGCCCGTTAATTCAGGCAGCGTTAATGATTTAAGTAGTGAAATCTTGGCAAGTTCAGAGACGATTGCTATTCCATCTGAAAGCGATACTTTAGCAAGTTCAAAGACGATTGCTATTCCATCTGAAAGTGATACTTTGGCAAGTTCAGAGACGATTGCTATTCCATCTGAAAGTGATACTTTAGCTAGTTCAGAAACTATTGCCATTCCTTCAAGTGATGAAAGTGCCTCTGATTTTGATTTAACCGAGCATACACTTGAAAATAGTCTTCCAAGCTATACAGACGAAATTTATGGTGAGGATCCAGAATTTGCTTCGGCAAAAACTGTAGTTGGCGCAAAAAACTTTACCCTGCCTCCGTTGCCAAAAAATCCAAAAATTCAAACAAAAGCAATTGATGATTCTTCAAATGAAACAATGGTATCTCTAGAAGATTTTTCTAGTTCCAATGAGCAAACAATAATAGAGTTAAATACTAAGTCTGATGCTAATTTAAATATAGCAAAAGATGAAATCATTGCTGAAGGTTTTGGTGAAAACGAAATTCCAGACACACTTTGGTCTAGTGATACCTTGATAGCTGATGTAAAAAACAATGACTCTTCCATTAATCTAAATCCAGATTTTAAATCATATGAGCGAGAAAAAGTAACTGGTTTGTCTTCACTTGGTGGTGCTGAAGCCTCGAAGTTAAAAAATACCAAGTCGATAGATATGCTTCAGGATGTAACAATTTCAAAGGCTGAATTGAAAAGCGTAATAAAAGAAATTATTAATGAAGAATTAAATGGTGCTTTTATGAAAAAGTTCGAGGACATTGTTCAAAAAAGGCTTGCTAAAGTTTTAGCTGAGATTGAAAGTTTAGACTAATAACTCTATCTGTGGCTAATAAAATTAATTTTAATAATTTTAAACAAATAAATATTGATAATTCTAATTCAACATTAGATATAGCTCATAATTATTGCCTTGATAATAATGTAAACACTATAGCATTTAGCTATTTCCAGACCAGCGGTAGAGGGAGAGGGAGTAATTCTTGGATCACCGATTCAAAAAATCCTAATTTTCATTTGGCAATTTGTATTTCAAAAAAAGATTTAATAAATGAAGTAATTAACTATTTGCCTTTCATTGTGGCTCGAACAAATTTTACTTTGTTTTCGAACTTCTCTGATGATATCTTTTGTAAATGGCCAAATGATATAATGATTGCAGTCAATAAAGAATGGTATAAATTATCCGGCACTCTAATAGAGCTAAAATCTAATTTTGTAAATATTGGAGTTGGGATTAATTTTAATAAAGTTTCCTTTTCTAGAGCATACTCGCTTGAAGAGTTAACAGGTAAAGTTTTTATTGAGGATGAACTTTTGCAATACAAGCAAAATTTTTTACAAAGATTTGAAGATCTACTTTCTCAGTTTTTTGATAATCCCTCTTTGTTTAAGCAAAAAATTATCAACCATTTAAATGATTATGCTTTGAAGCAATTTAAGAATTCTAAATGTATGTATAACAACAGTGTTTTTAAAGTGAAAAAAATCAGTAATGATGGATCACTTATTATAGCTAATGAAACGCAAGAACAAAAAATTTTAAGCGATCAGCAAATTTTATATGATAAGTGGAACAAGAATAGTTTTAAATAATATTTAAATTAGAATGGAAATATACGATTTATTTCCATTCCCATATTTTTTGAATACCTACATTTAAGTTAACGGAAAAGTCTAAGAATCCATTACCTCCATATCCACGATTATAAATATTATTATTGGTATGGTAATATACTGAACTAGGCATAGAGTTATAGCAGTTGTGTCCATAGTTGTAGCATAATTTTGCAAATGCCAATTGGTTATCATTAAGAATTTTATGGAAAATATAAGCAGGTGAGAAAACATTCCCAGAGGAATTACTAATTATTCCTGATTGCCAAATATATCTATTAGTTGTTTTGTCTAAGTATGATGATAAGTCAGACAATCTATAATATGCTTTTTGATAATCTACTAATCCCCAAAACTTAGTGAAAGCATCAAGTTTTTGTGTATTATAAATTGAATTAACATAATTATAATTTTCTTGAGTTAAGCTAAGCTTATATGGGTTTATAAACAAATCAAAAGCAATATTATAAAATGTATTCAAATCATATACGCCTTTGGTTAGCAAAATAGTAGTAGCGGTTTTAGTTGGGTTTAACATTACAATATTTTCTGTAACAGTTATTTTATTAGAAAAGATTTTTAAATGATTATTAAAAGTTTCATTCTGATTAAGATTATATGGGAAAACTTTATTATTTTGATTGTTAACAATTACAGTTGGTTTTACAGATGTGTTTCTTACTGGCTTAGGGTCATCCGAGCAATTAGCTAAAAAAGTAATTGCTAAAAGAGTAGTAAGGAATTTTAATTGTGTTTTCATAATAATTTCTAAGTAAGTTCTTACTATATATATGCATAAACTATGCCAAAGAAGGGTGAGTAATATCAGGCACTTAGATCAAGGTAGATTTGCAAATGTGTCTAATATTAATACACTTGTATATTAAAATTTATTTAATCTTTACATATCAAGCTATAAAAATTTATATGTATGTGTAAATAGTTATGGGAAGAAAGATTAATACTTTAGTTAATGATGAAGGTAGAAAACCTTTGAATAAATCTAGGCCACATAATTTTACTATTGTGCTTCAAAATCCAAGAATTCCACAAAATACTGGTTCAATTGCTAGAATGTGTGCAGCTCTTAACTGTCGACTAGATATTATTAATCCCCTTTTTGAAATTGATGATAAAAGGCTAAAAAGAGCAGGGCTTGATTATTGGCATTTACTTGATGTTAGGTTTTTTGATGATAATCCTCATTGGTTAAAGGAAAATCCTTTAGCCGCACCCTGGTTGGTAGAAATTGGTTCAAATAATATTTATACAGAGATGAACTTTAGTAAAAAAGATTATTTTTTCTTTGGAGATGAGCAAGAAGGTGTGGAGCAAAGTTTGTTGGCTGATTCACCATCTAAACATATTAGTATTCCGCAGGCTGGAGTAAGATCATTAAATCTGGCTACTTGTGTTGCAGTAATTAGTTTTGAGGCAGTTAGGCAAGTTGGTTGGGGAAATTTACAATATAATAGTCAAATCAACTCGTATTTATAGATATATTTATTTGTTATAACTTAAATAGATAAGTGATTTATGGAAAAAAAAATCTTTGCTAAATATTTTGATTCCTGTATTTAATGAGGAGTTAGCTGTTAATTCTTTTTTAGTTGAGACACAGAAATATTTAAATAACATAAGTGATGATTATACTTATGCATATATATTTTGTAATGATGGGTCTACTGACAACACAGTTGAAGTATTAATTGATTCATTTGCAAAGCTTTCAATAAGTAATTATAAAATTATAAATTTATCAAAAAATTACGGTAAAGAAACTGCATTATCAGCTGCTATAAATGAAAGTGATGGAGATTTGGCCATAATGATGGATTGTGATCTTCAGGATCCTCCAAGTTTAATACCGCAAATGATAAATCTTTATGAAGAAGGATTTGATCAAGTTATTCCAGTAAGAAGTTCTAGAAAAGAAGATGGGTTCTTGAAATTATTTTTTGCTAAGTACTTCTATAAGTTTTTCAACTTACTCTCATTTCATAGAATTGAAGAAAACGCTGGAGATTTTAGGTTGGTTTCAAAGAAGGTATTAAACTCAATAAAACAATATACAGAAACTCATAGATTTATGAAGGGCTTGCTTTCATTGCCGGGCTTTAAAACTAAGAATATATATTTTGATCGCAAAGCCAGGTCAGAAGGCAAAACTAAGTTTTCAATGTATAAAATGTTTTTACTTGCATTAGATGGAATTTTTTCTTTTTCTTTAGCGCCAATAAGATTTGCTTTGATAATTGGTGTTGCCTCTTTATTTCTTTCTGTTTTTTTTATATTTAAAATAATGTTAGAAAAATTAATTGTTGGTATACCCGTTCCTGGATATCCTACTATAATTTGTTTAGTTTCGTTCTATGGTGGATTAGTATTATTTTGTGTAGGAATAATTAGTGAGTACATCGGGAGAACATATATAGAATCTAAAAAGCGTCCGTTGTATTTTATTGATTCTATAATCACCAAATAGTATTTATTTTTTATTGTGAGAAAATGGATTTATTTTAAATTCCAAATATATTTAGTGTAAATTTTCTTCATACGGTTATTTGGAACCTTTTCATAATATGTCATGAATTTGTAATAATTAAATGTGCTTATGCAGCCAGCTATGCATAAAGCAAATATTGTTTTAGTAAGAAGCTGTTTATTTTTTCTGAAAATTTGTGTAGATAAAAAAATTGGCTTTATATGTTGATCTAATATTAAGCCGCCTAAAACTAGCCCTATACATAAAGAAATATAATAGTGATAAATATATAAAACTCTAGATACAAAAAAGTAAGGAAGAAATGATAATAAATAAATACAGAAAATATAAGTATGACCTAAATTGAAAGAAAATCTTTTGTTTTGTAATAGTGAAGAAATCAGTAGAGAAAAGGAGAGCAATACTCCTAATAAGCTAAAATACCATACAAAGGGATTGCCAAAAAAATATACATATTTTACCCATTTTTTGTTTATCGTAAAATAGGCTGGTATGGCTTTGCCCATAAAAGGCCATTGACCAGGTAAGCTGCCCACTTCTGCTGGATTAGTGGGATCAAAAGATTTAACTTTACTGTTATATTTAAACATTAACTTTAAAGATTCTTTATATAGTCCCAAAAATCAACTACTCTTAATTATATTTTAAATGTTAATTTTTCATTAGTCAGCGGCTATTTAGAACAATAATTTATCATTAAAATCCTAATTACTTAAAAATTTGTTAATTATTCATTAAAACGTCAAATATACTTAATATTATTGTCTAAAATAGGCGATGATGTTCTAGATGAAAAAATATGTAATTTTACTTTTTATATTATTTGGAGTGTGGGTACTTGCTTCAATTGATTGGTTTGTATGCTATTTGAAAAAAGAATGTAGAGAAAAGCCAAAAGTAGTTGAAGTTATCAAGCAAAAACCTGCCAAGAAGGTAGCTGTGCTTCCCAAGGCTATTACATACAATAAATTATATTTTAAAGCTAATTCTTCTAACCCTCTTTATACAAATAATTCTTTTATGAATTATGTAAACTTACAAAATTTTATAAATGCAAAGAGTAAAAACAAAAAACTTATTATAGGTGTCAATCATTATTCTAATGAGTCCAATGAAGTTTTTAATTCAAGAAAATCTATCGTTGAAAAATTAGTAGTTCCAAAATTAAATGGACTACAATATGAATTTCAAAGGATTCCATTAACTGCCACTCCGAATGCAGATATGTTTGAAGTTACTCACTATAAAACTACAGATATAATTCCAGATTTAATTATTGAGGGCAATACTATTTATTTTCCTTATAACTCAGTAAATTTAAAACAAAGCAGAAGCTTTGCCCAATATTTAGATAAATTCACTCCATTTATTTTAAAATCTAATAAGAGCATTCATATAATAGGCCATACAGATTCTCTTGGTGAAAAATCTTCAAATTATAAGCTTGGATTGAAAAGAGCTAAAACAATAAAAAATATGTTCATCAAAAAAGGATTAGCCTCTTCAAGGATCTCTATTTCATCAAAAGGTGAATTAAATCCTATTGCAACTAACAAAACAAAAACAGGTAGGCAAAAAAACCGCCGAGTAGAAATAATTATAAAGGAGAACAAATAATGTATAATAATTTAGATTTTTTCAATAGCTTTTCTTCAATACTTCAAGTGTTGATAATGCTTTGTGGGGCAGGACTTTTTGGTTATTTCTTGGCATGGTTATGGTACAGAAAAAAAATGCAAGGAATGAATAATAAGTTCACCAACTTTTCGACTAGGCTTGATAATTTGAATTTAAGAATGATTGAAAGCAAAAGTAAATACGATAAGGAAATGACGAAGTTTATAGACTTTACTGAGAATTCTGATTTCAAAGAAAATATTAATTCTTTAGATAGTCAGCTTAAGTCTCATCAAAAGAAAATTGATTCTTTATCTCAGTCAGAAGGATCTGAAAAACAATTTGCGCTATCTAAACAAGAGTTTGCAAAATTCTCAAATGAGTTTAATAGTTTAGCTTCTAGAGTTAAATCTATAGAAACAAATTATAGTCATCATATAGATAATCATGTTGATGACTCAATTCAAAAAGATTTCAGCGAACTTGATTTCTTTGTGAGAAATAACATGAATGATTCGATTAATAGCTTTCAAAATAGAATAGACAAAAATCATAATGTATTGTCTAAAATGGAATCACGTTTTGTAGACAACACAGTATTCAATAGAGAGATAAATGAGCTAAAAAGTTTAACTAGCTCAAAGAAGTTTGCTGATTTAGCAGACTTTAGAAGCAGAATTGATGAAGTAAGTGCTACTAACGAAATTTTAAAACAAAGAGGCGATGAGCTAAAAAAAGGTGTTATTAGAGCCAATAATCACAATGAACTTCAAGACTCAAAAATTAATCAGCTTTATAAAAACTTTAAAGATGTTAAAACAAATTCTGCCCAAAAACCAAAGTTAGTGGTAACTAAACCAAAAGCAAAACCTCATTTTAAGTTTGATTCAAAAGGAATGCCAAAAGGTAAAATTACTCATATGTTATCAATTGCGGAATTAGATAGTAAAAAACTTAGTAAAGATGATCTTAAGTTGATAAGTGGAATAGGTCCTTTTTGTGAGAAAAAGCTTAATAAGCTTGGAATCTTAAGTTTTGAGCAAGTTTCAATGCTAAATGCTGCTGATGTAAAATTAGTAACGGATGCTATAAAGTTTTTTCCTGGTAGGATTAAAAGAGATAAATGGGTTGCTCAAGCAAGAAAATTTCATAGAAAGAATTTAAAGAAAGCTGCTTAAATAGTATAAATCCAAAATTGACATTAGGTTAGTTTATATCTAAAAAGACCTGATGCTTAATTTTGAACTAGCTAAAGAAATATGTAAGATACCTGGAGCTCCCGGCTTTGAGAATAATATTGCTAAATTTATTATCAGCCAAATTAAAGATTATGTTGATGAGGCCTATTTTGATAATATTGGTAATCTTATAACTTTGAAAAAAGGTAAGTCTAGTGACAAAAAAGTTATGTCTTGTGCTCATATGGATGAGATAAGCTTTATGGTCAAGCATGTTGATAAAAATGGTTTTATTCTTTTTAATCCTTTAGGTGGTTTTGACCCAAAAACATTAACTGCCCAAAAAGTTATTGTACATGGAAGAAAAGATATAGTTGGGGTTATGCCAGCAAAACCAATTCACACTATGAGTGCCGAGGAAAGAAACAAAGTTCCAAAAATTAAAGACTACTTTGTTGATGTTGGAATGAGTCCTTTGGAGGTAAGTAATCTAGTTGAGGTTGGAGACCCAATAACAAGAATTGGCGACTTGTTTCAAATGGGTAATTCTTGGTGTGGTAAATCTTTAGATAATAGAATATCTGTTTATATTTTAATTGAGGCCATAAAAAAATTAAAAGATATTCCATTTGATTTTTATGGTGTTTTTACTGTTCAAGAAGAAGTTGGTTGCCGTGGTGCTCAAGTTGCTACTCAGCAAATAAATCCCGATTTTGCTATAAATTTAGATACTACTATAGCTTGTGATGTTCCGGGCAGTTCTCCAAAAGATTATGTTACTGCGCTTGGAAAAGGTGTAGCTATAAAAGTTTATGATTCTAGAGTAATATGTAATCCAAAAATGGTAACCATGCTTAAAAATCTAGCAACTGAAAATAAGATTAATTATCAATTGGAGTTATTGACTGCTGGCGGTACTGACACATCTGCTATGCAATTATTTAGTGAAAATGGTTCAATAGCTGGAGCCCTATCAATTCCAACTCGTCACATTCATCAATCCGTTGAATCCGTTGACAAAAAAGATGTATCTGCGACAATTGAATTGTTAATTTTAGCTATTACTAAACATAAAGATTTAAGCCCAAAAAATAATTTTTAATCTTTTTTTAAAATTAACAGCACCTTTCTCAACATATAGCTTAAAAATCATTAATCTCTACTATATGCAGTGGCTATTGTGGTTTGTATTGCTTGGACTAGTATTAATTTTATGAAAAAATATATAACAGAATTTATAGGAACTTTCTTTTTGGTGTTAACAATAGGTCTTACAGTCATTAATCCAGGTGGAGCTGGCGTTATGGCTCCGATTGCAATTGGTGCAATACTAATGGTGATGATTTTTGCTGGCGGACATATTTCTGGCGCTCATTATAATCCTGCAGTTACTTTAGCAGTTTGGATGAGAGGTAAATGTTCAACTGGAGATGTAATTCCTTATATGGCATCACAAATTTTTGGGGCAGTAATCGCTGCATTATGTGTGAAATTTTTAAAAGGCCCAAGCGCACAAGTAGCTGCTGCTAACATTAATGTTGTACCTGCGCTTCTTGCTGAATTACTTGGTACTTTTGCTCTTTGTTATGTTGTACTTAACGTTGCAACTTCAAAAGGTACTGATGGAAATAGTTTTTATGGTTTAGCAATTGGTTTTACTGTAACTGCAATGGCATATGCTTTAGGTGGTTTTTCTGGTGGAGCTTTTAATCCAGCAGTTGCTACTGGTGTTTCTGTAATGGGCTTAAGTGCTTGGTCTAATATTTGGATCTTCTTAGTTGGAAACTTAGGCGCTGGTGCACTTGCTGCAACAGTTTATAAAATGAATAATAACGATTAAAGTTATAATAATTTATAATTCTTAAAAGAGGGCTTGTCTTACCTTTAAGGTAGGGCAAGCCCTCTTTTTTTTCTTTAGTTTTAAGAATTCTGGGAAGACTAGTTAAGATTAGATATTTATCTTTTCGCAAGGTATCTAATAAAAATATAATAAATTAGAAAAATTCAACTTCTATTGGTATGCTTAATTTTATAGCAATATCATTGTTTTTTTGGGAGGGAAAATATTTTGAAAAATTTAATTACATCTTTAGCTTTAATGCTATTTCTTTGTTCGTCTTTTGTGTCGACATTTACTAATTCTTTAGATCTTGATGGGTATTATTTTGAAGAAGAGGGATTGTCTGACTTAGAAAAAATAAAGGTTTTAGGTTCGTCTATTTCTTATTTTAAATTAGCTCTTGATAATGATTCTAAAGGCCTTATAAATGATTCTTTAAAATATAAAGCCAGACATACAGATCGAGTTGCTAGCCTTAAAGCTCTAAGCAAGTTCATCATTGATCATGGCATAGCCACAAATTTTTTAGATATAGCTCTTGAAATGAAGGATAAGCTTTTAGATTCCTTTGTTGCAGATAGAGTTGTCTATGGCGGGCTAATAACAGGAAGTATGGATGATGCAGTTATGGCTAATTCTTTATTGGATAAGTCTATTTGGGGTTTATATATTTTGCAAAAGCGTTCATTGAATGATTCTAGTTTTGATTATAAGTCATATAAAGATGTTAAAGATTTTTTAGATAATGATTTAACTAATAGAGAGAATTTGTGGGAGCATTCAAGAGGGTATGAAAAAGATAGCATATTGTATGTTAAGAGCTTGTACTTAAGCAAAGATGTTTTAGAAGATAAAATTTTATTAGTATTAACTAGGCAAGTGAAAAGCTTAATGGCTGAGACTTACACTGAGGAATTAAAAACTAGTTATGATAAAAAAATTAAGGTAATGAACGAAATGAAAAATTTGCAAAGTGCTTGGCTTAGGTATGCTTCTTTAAATGTAGATATGAATAATTTAAATATTTGGACAATTAGAGATTATGCTTTAGATTTTGCAGAAAATGCTTACTCAACAAACATGTTAACTAAAGATCAGGTTTTTGAATCAGTAGTGCTTTCTTGGAGAGCTAATATATCTATTAAAAAATCATGGATGAATTTAAATTTATTGTCTGATTCAGATTTAGAACTATCCTCAGTCTATGAAAGAAATATTTCTTTCATAGAAAAAGGATTAGTAATTGATAGGTCTACAGGAGCTGCGCTATCACCAATGAATTCCTTTAATCCACTATTTGTAAGATTATCAAGTCAATTTAAAGCTGTTTCCTTGAAAATTCAGCAACTTATATTAAGGATTTAAAGTTTATAAAGGCTGAAGCAACAAAAGCTTTAGCTGATTTTTTGCTAGAAGATTGTTAGAAATATTGAATTTTACTAACAATCTTCTAGCAAAAAACATTAATTAAATTTAATTATCTTCTTTATCTAAAGATTTGTTGTGTTATATTAGCCAAAAATATCATATTGGTGCTACGAAGCTTGTTTATTTGCCTTAACAGTCAAACCGTCTCTTCCTTCACCTATTTGTTTAGAAAGAGAAGAATAAATGAAAAAATTTAATGAGTATGAATTACCATCAGGTATACTTGAAGCACTTGAAGATCTAAATTTTACTAGCCCAACTCCAATCCAAAATAAAGTATTAGATGTTACCTTTGATGGAAAAGATTTAATTGGAATTGCCCAAACTGGTAGTGGTAAAACTGCAGCTTTTTGTATTCCTGCTTTAAAGCAGCTTGCAGAAGATAAAAAGGCAAAAGTATTGATACTTTCTCCAACTAGAGAATTGGCACAACAAACAGAAAAATTCTGGCAAGCCCTGAGTTATAATTATCCAAAAATTAATAGCACTATACTTACTGGTGGTGTGTCTTATCAAAAGCAATTTAAACAACTAGCAAAGAATCCAAGGGTAGTTATTGCTACTCCAGGAAGATTACTTGATCATTTACAAAACAAAAAATTAAATTTAGAAAATTTAAAATATTTAGTGCTAGATGAAGCAGATAGAATGTTAGATATGGGTTTTTCTAAAGAAATAGACTCTATACTTAGATATATTCCAAAGGAAAGACAATCAATGCTGTTTTCTGCTACTTGGGATAGTAAGCTCGATAGAATTGCTAAAAAATATTTATCAGATCCAGAAAAAATAATTATTGGCACAATTTCCCAAGTTGCTCAAGGTATTGAGCAAAAAGTTTTGCTATGTACTGAGTTTGAAAAAAAAGAAAAGCTAGTTGAAGAGATAGATTCAAGAGCTGGTACAATATTAGTTTTTGCTAGAACTAAAAGGTTAACTGATCAGTTATCTAAATTTCTTTATTCAACTGGTTATGATGCTGACTCTATTCATGGTGATAAAAGTCAAGGACAGAGAAATCGATGCTTAAGAAATTTTAAAGATGGAAAAATTCGAATTTTAGTAGCAACTGATGTTGCTGCCAGGGGAATAGATGTTTCAAATATTGGTCATGTAGTAAATTATAATTTACCAAGAGAGCCTGAAAATTATGTTCATAGAATTGGTAGAACAGGTCGTGCTGGAGCAGTTGGTGAAGCAATTTCATTTATTAGTAGTGAAGAAATGAACTTATGGAGACTGATTGAAAAAATATTAGTTAAAAGTGGTTCACCTCTTCCTGATTTTCCTGCACTACCACGTCAATACTTAGTATCCAAGGGTAGATCCGGCGGTGGTAGATCATATGGCGGAAGATCCGGTGGCGGTGGTAGATCATATGGCGGAAGATCCGGCGGTGGTAGATCCGGCGGTGGTAGATCTGGCGGTGGTAGATCTGGTGGCGGAAGATCATTTGGTGGTAACAGAAGCAGCGAAGGCGGAAGATCATTTGGTGGTAACAGAAGCGAAGGCGGAAGATCATTTGGTGGTAACAGAAGCAGCGAAGGCGGAAGATCATTTGGTGGTAACAGAAGCAGCGAAGACGGAAGATCATTTGGTGGTAACAGAAGCAGCGAAGGCGGAAGATCATTTGGTGGTAACAGAAGCAGCGAAGGGGGAAGATCATTTGGTGGTAACAGAAGCGAAGGCGGAAGATCATCTGGTGGTAACAGAAGCGAAGGTGGAAGATCATCTGATGGTAACAGAAGCGAAGGTAGGAATTTCAGCTCCAAAAAAACTTGGTCAAAAAGTGGCAGAGTAAGTAAAAAATCAAGCGGATCTAGCAGAGATTCAGGTTTTAAAAGTAAAAGTAGCAATTTTAAAAAAAAGAGTGAAGGTTCAAGTTTTAGAAAAAGTAGCTCGGACTTTTCAAGAAATTAGATAATAATTTTTAGCCAATTATTTTTTTAAGATCTTTTAAAAAATAATTTAAGTTATCAGTTTTTTTAATAAGTTTATTAAGTTGTATTTCAACATCATTAATCTTTTTATTGATGTGATTGTCATTATTCTTAGTTAACTTTTTGGTTGTTCCATCAGTAGGATACTTAAATTTAACTGGGGATTTTCTATCTTTCCATGCGCTCATACTCTTATTGCCTCTTGTTAAGGTAGTTGCATTTTTTAGGCCTGATTATATATGCTTAGCTTGTCAATTAAGCTCAATAATTACAGATACTTAGTTTTGTGATTAACATTGTTAATTCTTTAAAAGCCATTTTTGGAAAAATGGTTGTTTCGATTTTGACAGTATTGTTAAGCAAATGTTAAGACTAAATCGAAATATTGGGGCCTGTAGCTCAATTGGGAGAGCGTCTCGCTGGCAGTGAGAAGGTAGTCAGTTCGATCCTGATCAGGTCCACCATTTTTAAAATATCTGACTTAAGTAAATTCTCCCAACTAATTAAAGTAAAAATAAGAAAATAAGTCCTCTAAAAATCTAGAGGCCCCTTGAATGTCACTGGATATCAATCTGCTTGGCTCCTTCGTGGCTCCCATTTGGCTACCTTGAAAATATATATTTTCAACAAATCTAGATAATGGAATTGATAAATTAGAGCGTTCCTCTAACTGCGACAGCCTTGTATCTTACAGGATTCTTAGAAATTTTGGCATTTCAATACATGGGCCTCATCCAAAAGAAATCACACAACCTGTTCCTATGAATCAACTTAGGCGAGAAGTTTTTGAAACATTAAACCATTGGGGAAACGAGGTTTTGGAGAATAAAGATAATTGACTTGTTCTCTTATTTCTTCGATTCTATTCTTAATGATTTTCATCAGCATTTGAATTCCTTTCTTACTTTAGTTAAGTAACTAAAATTATTTTAAGTTTTGTAATTCAAATGTCAAACTTCACCTAGATTACGGACATCCTCTTTTCGGTTAAATATGATTCTACGATTCTACCCGCTTAATGGTGGGTTGCGCCCAAAAAAGCATTAAGAACAAGCATATAGAAGTCTCAATCTATAATTTTTAAAAGAACGGAATCCGTAACTTCTTCTTTTTATTACCTTAGCAACATT
>Ga0209187_1000329_pt1 | contig 93355 bp, 78 predicted proteins | sample BantaG_FD_187430 | JGI IMG/M metagenome (GOLD analysis project Ga0209187, IMG submission 187430) | Marine algal microbial communities from Bantry Bay, Ireland - BantryBay_4 metaG (SPAdes) (version 2) | ecosystem: Host-associated > Algae > Red algae > Unclassified | place: Bantry Bay, Ireland...
ACCATTTGCCGTTGGTAGGCGGGCTTGGTTGTTCAGTGACACGCCCGCAGGTGCGAAAGCAAGTGCTGCCATGTTCACGGTCATCGAAACAGCAAAAGCCAATGACTTGGAACCCTATGCGTACCTGCAGCACGTTCTTGCACACATTGCGGACGCGGATGAGGCATCACTCGATGCGCTCATGCCGTGGAATATGAAATAGGTGAAGGTTTAAACGCCAGATACCCGGTTAAGTTGGCGCTTACCTTCAAACTACCTTTAAGCGGCATTGGCTAAAGACCGTTGTCGTGAGCGTTAAAGGAAAAGGTGGCTCCATGTGGGTCATCAAGTATGAATCAGGAAGGCGAGTACAAGCGAACCACCGTCAAGACGTCGATAGGTAAAAGGCGGCATCAAAACCGAGGGCCGAGTCGCCCTTCGGGATTAGTTCATCGGAAACCTGTTTATTGGATGAGCGATGTCCGGCGTAAAGGTGGCGCGAGCCTGATTTAGGCGCATCTGTGGAACTGCAGGAACCCGTGCTGAGATGTTAAGGGAGAAAAGTGAAGAAAAGCAAGGTCCAGAGTACCGATGCTCAGTACGGGGGCGGACCGATTTGTAGTAGCGTTGAGTTCACTGTAATGGTGAGGGAGCGAAGGAATCGGATTGTTCCAGTCGAAACGTGTGTCAACTTCGTTTGAAGGATGAACACATGACAGAGACAAAACCGTTTGTTATTTCGAAAGCACTGATATGGGAGGCGTATCAGCGCGTGAAGTCCAACAAAGGGGCAGCCGGAATAGATGGTCAGACAATAGAAGAATTTGCGTCTGACGAGAAGAAGAACCTCTATCGGATTTGGAATCGGATGTCGTCGGGGAGCTATTTTCCTCCTGCAGTTATGGCGGTGTCGATACCAAAGAAATCTGGTGGGGAACGGATACTGGGCATACCGACGGTGAGCGATAGAATCGCTCAGACGGCGGTTACCATGTTGTTGGAACCGGACTTGGAAAGTATCTTCCATGATGATTCCTATGGTTACCGGCCCGGCAAATCAGCACACGATGCACTGGCAATAACGCGTAAGCGTTGCTGGCAGCGTGACTGGGTGCTGGAGTACGATATCCGTGGCTTGTTCGATAACATCAATCACGACTTACTCTTAAAAGCACTTCGTCATCATTGCAACGAACGTTGGGTATTGCTACTAGTAGAGCGATGGTTGACAGCTCCTTTGCAAGGTGAGGACGGGTTGAAAGAACCTAGAAGCGTTGGCACACCGCAAGGTGGGCCACTTTCTCCGGTACTGGCAAATCTATTCTTACACTATGCACTGGATAACTGGCTGGCAACGCACCACCCGAGCATTCCTTTCTGTCGTTATGCAGACGACGGTATCTTGCACTGCTGTACCAAGGTCCAGGCGAATACGATGCGAAAGTATCTTGATGCCAGACTGAAGGAGGTAGGGCTTGAGCTGCACCCAGATAAGACACGGGTGGTGTATTGCAAGGACAGCAATCGTACAAGAACTCATGAACACATCAAGTTCGATTTTCTTGGTTTTACTTTTCGACCGAGAACAACTACCAACCGTGATGGGCAGTTGTTTTCTGCTTTCACACCGGCAGTGAGTCGCTCAGCTTTAACAGCGATGCGACGGTCGACTCGATGTAGGCGATTACACCTTCACAGTGAGTGGGGCCTTGAAGACCTTGCGCGTGTGTTTAATCCACGTGTGCGTGGTTTGATGGGTTACTACTGTCGCTTTCGCGGTTCTGAGTTTTACCCTGTTGCGAAACATGTCGACATGGTTATTGTGCGTTGGGCAATGCGTAAATACAAACGACTACGCAATCGTAAGAGTCGAGCTATTGCTTGGCTTGAACGTGTTAAACGTAAGCAGCCTGCAATGTTTGTTCATTGGTGTGGTTGTGGTGAGTTTAACGTTGGAGCAATGGGAGCCCAGTGAGCTGAGAGGTTCACGCTGGGATCTGCGAGCAGCTGAAGGGGCAGTTCCTTCGGCTGACTCAACTGACGGTCATACCCAATCAGTGATTCTCTGTGCCCTTTTTTGTAAAGGTCAGAGGGTTGCTTAAGGATGATTGTTATGGATTCCAAAGCTCAACTTACAGCGGATATTATTGCCAAGGTTGTTGAGGGTAAAATGGATGTCGTAAATGCCGCGACGTTGCTTAATAAGTCCCGTAGAACGATTGAACGCTATCTACAGCGATACAGAGAGATCGGTATTCAATTTGTTGTTCATCAGAACACGGGTAAGCCCTCCTATAATAAAACCTGTGATCACACGAAACGTAAAGTACAGTCGTTGATTAAAAAGAAGTACTTCGATCTGAATTTGACGCACTTGGGTGAAATGCTTGTTGAGAAAGAAGGTATTCATGTAAAGCGCGAGACATTGCGTTGTTGGGCACACGAGATACACCATGTAAAACGTGCCAAACGCAGACGATCGCAAGTTAGAAAGCGACGTGAACGCATGGAGTCCCCTGGTCTGATGCTCCAAATGGACGGCAGTACGCATCGATGGTTTGGTGATAAAAAATCGTGCCTTATTGCGATTATCGATGATGCGACCAGTGAGGTTCATGCGGAGTTCTTTGATGCTGAGACCACACTGGGGTGTTTGAAAGTAATACACGACTACATCGAGCGTAAAGGTTTGTTTAAAGTTCTCTACGTTGACAAAGCCGGTATCTTTGGTGGTCCCAAGCGGTGTAATTTCTCACAAGTAAAACGAGCCTGCGAGGAACTTGGTATTGAAATCATCTTCGCTAACTCTGCGCAGGGCAAAGGTCGAATAGAACGTTCGTTCGACACATTTCAAGATCGTCCAATACCAGAGCTCAGATTAAAGCGTATCAAAAAAATGAGTACTGCGAACCGATACCTGCAAGATGAGTCCATTCCAAACTACTGGCATAAAACGATCGCTGTGCTGCCACGAGACAACCAAAATGGATTTAGCCCAGTCCCTAAGCACGTGGATCTGGACTCAGTTTGCGTGGTGAAGGAATACCGAAAAATACGCAACGACCATACGTTCAGTTATGGCAACAAGTTCTACCTCATCGAATCACCGCTGCGTGACTCTATTGCTAAACAGAAAATAGAAATACGCACTAATCACGAATCAGGCTTCACAGCCTTCTTTGCTGGTCGAGAATTAACGGTATCTGAAGTACGAGAACCGACAAAACCCTCGATGTTCGACATGGAAATCCAGAAGAAGCTGGATGTACTGGAGCTGGCAGAGCAGCTCGGGAATGTTAGTGAGGCTGCCAAAATCAGTGGTGTCTCTCGTGACACGATCTATCGTCATCGCAGACTGATTGAAGAAGGCGGCGTTGCCGCCTTGAAACGTCAAGAGACAACGGCCGATCATTATCACAAAAACCGTACCGACTAGGATACAGCGAACACGGTTATTGAGTTCTCGCTGGACAACCCGCATCTTGGCCAGGTACAAGTATCCAATCAGCTTTGGAAGCAGTATGAGATAGAAATCAGCGCTTCCGGTGTCAGAAACATTTGGTTGCGTGAGAATATGCAAACAGTCGGATTGCGATTGCAGAAAAAAGCAGCTATGCCCAGCAGAGCATCGTGAATTGCCGATAGATTGAAATTAAATCATCGTGTTGTTATGGTGCTACGACAGAATAGCTTGGTAATTAGACCGCCACATTCGCTTGGTAATGACACTTCTACAACTTAGCCCACTATGCTACTTTGCATATCAACTCAAAATATTTTGTACATCTGGTTTAGTTCTCCGTCACCTTTTTGAAGATACATAAATCCCACATCCTTGTATCGTTGTTGGAGTTTCTCACAGTCTGAACACTCCAATAAAAGCACACGTCCTGCTACAAGATCTCTAGCCTGCACTACAATTCCGAGCACTTCATCCATAATTTTCTCGAGCGACAGGCTCTGTCCAAAACTATCGTCCTTGCTTAATTGACCGATTAAATATGCTTTAATCGTCTCAGTGTTTTTTTTCTTATTGGACTTTACGATGCGTTTCCATGCAGACTTGTTGAGCTGGTGATCGTCACACACTTCGATCTCAGTGAATGAAAGTGAAAAGTAGCCACCAATGCCGGATCCAGATTCATTGTCTACCATTAACAAGTAGGTAGTTGCTATTTTGCTTTTTTCAAAGCGAATTGCAGTATTACGGAGAAAACCTTCAACATCACAATCGAGCGAACAAGTAAAAGCTCGAAGCCTTTTCTCTACTTCCGCTTCACCGATACTTTCTATTGCATCACTTAATTTGAGGAGGCGCGGCGAAATAGCTCAAGAGCCTTTTCTTTATCCGCGCTTACGTCTTTCGCAGGTACAGTGGAAGGGGCAGTGTTTTTGATTTCCGCCTTTAGTTCGTCCGCGACTTTCTTATCGCGTACAACAAATTTTTGATCGAAAGAAGAAGTAGCCATCTTGGCCTCCAGTAAAATCTTAGGTGTACACCTGCTCGGCGTTAACCTATAAACCAAGTATATACCTGATCTATCGGTATATATAGGTATTAAATTAACGAGTTCAACTGAGCCTCTGTGACTAGAAAATACGCAATATTCGAACCATTTCTAATAAAATCAATTACTTATTATAGTAATCAGAATAAGTATTCCGGAAATTTAATTCAATACTTACTGTGACAAGGCTAGCAAAAATGGTTCAATTCCTGAGAATCGGACGCGGCCAGATTCGGCCAGACCTATAAACTAATTAGTGCCCGGGCAATTGGTCACTAAATGTGTAACCCCTCTCAAGGACAGTGAATGCCGATCAAAAACAAATCGAAAAAGAGAAAAAGCAATGTAAGCGTTCGACGAACGCCTGTTGATCTTCAACTTGCTTTGTGCTTATTTCCAAGTTCCATGGCAGCAACTCATGCACTCGGTTAACCGGATGGTCGGCGATCGTACTCAACACTCGAGTCAGTTAAGCTTCCGGGTCAACACCATTTAACGCAATTTGGTTTGATTCGTTTAACTTGTTTATTTGTTCATTTGCTTTGCTGATGCGATTTTGCATCGCATTGAAATTACTCCACTTTACGTTCGCAATTGCAGCTTCGCATTCGTTGTTAAATGCTCGCAAACATAGCTTGATTGCGCGATCAGACATTTGCTTCCCTTTTCGTCTGCTTCCCCCTACAGTCCAATTGGCCGTTGCAACTACAGCCGTTTTGGCAGTGACCATTGCCTTTTGATTGTCTCGAGCCTCTGTGATTGCTTCTTTGAAACGATCAGAGTCAGTGAACTCAAATTCGGGCTCATACATTCCGACAAGCTCAAATCCATCTTCGCCTTTGAGGCTGGGTAATTTACTGATCGATGTTCCTGATCGTTTGATCTTTCGTTTTGCTAGCATCCGGAGAATGAATAGAGGAAACGGTAATAGAAGCCATACAACCACAAATATTTCGAACATCTCACCCTCCATTAGTGAAAGATAATTGCGGCGAACTTACTTAAATCAAATGCAAACCACCCAGTTGGGCCTGAGTTGTGCCGCGTTAATAGTCTAACCGATCTCTCGATCAAGAACGATAAGGTGTGGTGCTGCTCAAATCACCGCGATGAGATCAATTGCTGACTGCTGACTGCTGACTGCTGACTATGAAACTTAGACCTGACCTTACAGACGTTGTCTGAATTGATTTAAGCCAAACTGTACGCGATATTCCCAGTCGCAGTCGCCCCGCATGGTTCAAAACCGTCACATAAAACACAATATTTATACGACAGCTTGACACCAACAAGCTGTGAGTTGGATACAAGAATGATCTACGACTCTTGTATAGGTAAACTAAAGCGCTTCGTAAGACCTGTACGGTTTGCGCTCACCACTACTATGGCGTATGTTTCTGGTTTAGTCCAAGGTACATCATCAGCCAACCGTTAGAGGAGACAAGCCATGGCAATTGCAAAACTCGACGACGACATCATAGCTGAGTTCAGTGATGGTTTTAGCGGGGAGCTGATTCGGCCGAGTGATCCCAGCTACGACGATGTCCGCAAAATATGGAACGCGATGATCGATCGAAGGCCGGCGCTGATCGCCTGCTGCCGAAACGCCGGCGACGTGGCCAGCGCTATCGGCTTCGCGCGCAAGCACCATTTGGCCATAGCTGTGCGCGGTGGCGGACACAATATCGCAGGGAAGGCAATATGCGATGACGGTTTGCTTATCGATCTCTCACTGATGAAAGGTGTAACAGTAAATGTAGATGGTCGCAGTGCCACTGTGGAGGCAGGCTGCACGTTGGCGGACTTTGACGCGGCAGCTCAGAATCATGGACTCGCCACTCCGCTGGGGGTCAACTCGACAACGGGCGTTGCAGGTCTAACACTGGGTGGCGGGTTCGGATGGCTTAGCCGCAAACATGGTTTGACGATTGACAACCTGATCTCGGCAGAATTGGTCACCGCTGACCGCAAACAGGTATACGCAAGTGCAACACAGAACGAGGATCTCTTTTGGGGCCTGCGTGGCGGTGGAGGCAACTTCGGTGTTGTTACAAAATTCGAATTCAGGCTTCATCCACTCGGGCCAGAAGTGCTCAGTGGACTAATCGTATTTCCATTCGATCAGGCCAAAGCAGTCTTTACACAGTATGCCCGCTTCACGGAGCAGATGCCCGATGACCTTAACGTGTGGGTGATGACGCGCAAAGCGCCACCTTTGCCATTCCTTCCGGAAAGCGCTCATGGCAAGGAGGTTGTGGTTCTGGTGTTGTGCTACGCCGGGGATCCGAAGGAGGGCGAAAAGTTGATCGAGCCCATACGCAGTTTTGGTCCAGCGATCGGTGAGCATATCGGCGTGCAGCCGTATGTAGAGTGGCAACAAGCATTCGATCCGATGCTAACACCGGGTGCGCGCAACTACTGGAAGTCGCACAATTTCACGCAGCTGAGCGAAGGGCTGTTCGATGAAATCATCGAGTATGCCGGTAAACTTCCTTCACCACACTGCGAGATCTTCATCGCTGCGTTGGGTGGACAGACAACGCGCGTTGCGCCGGACGCTATGGCGTACTCGAATCGCGACGCCAATTACGTAATGAATGTCCACGGTCGTTGGGACTCCGCATCAGAGGACGAAACCGGTATTGCCTGGTCACGCGAAGTCTTCGAGAAGTCGAAACCTTTTGCGAGCCAAGGTGCTTATATGAATTTTCTGACCGATGAAGAAACTGATCGTATTAGCTCTTCTTACGGACCGAACTACGATCGCTTGGTCAAACTGAAGGAAAAATATGATCCGAATAATGTATTTAGTGTGAATCACAATATCCGGCCTGGTTAACGATGATCGTCGAGCAGTTACCGGCGAGACAGGATTGATCAGGAATGGCAGATGACGTCGAGAAGTGGTTAGAACAGCTTGGTCTTGGTCAATATTTAGATCTGTTTGCTCAGAACGACATCGAATGGGCGCATCTACCAGAGCTAGACCACGAAAACCTTACTGCAATCGGTATCTTGTCGCTGGGTCATCGTTTGAGCATCATCAAAGCAGCGGCAGAGCAACCGATGGATACGGCAGACTCTGGTAGTGTTGTTGAGGTTGTCTCTACACCAAATCTACCTGTACTAGATCGGAATCAGGCCGAGCGTCGACAACTGACCATCATGTTCTGCGATCTTGTGGGATCTACCTCTTTGTCGACCAAACTCGACCCTGAAGACTTGCGCGAGTTGATGGTCGCCTATCAAGAAGCTACCGCGGCTGAAATAACTCGATACGGCGGACATGTTGCAAAATTTATGGGTGACGGCGTCCTGGCCTATTTTGGCTGGCCGCGTGCCGATGAGAACGATGCTGAGCGTGCAGTAAGCGCCGGGCTAGAACTTACAGAGATTATCGGTCGTCAAAAAACACCGGACGGAACTCCGCTTGCATGCAAGGTTGGCATTGCGACCGGACTGGTGGTGGTGGGCGACTTGATCGGAGACGGGGCCGCACAGGAGCAAGCGGTGGTTGGCGAGACACCCAACCTCGCGGCCCGCCTTGAAGCGCTGGCCAAGGCCGGTCAAGTAATTGTGTCGTCATCCACCCGGCGGTTGCTCGGCGGACTCTTTTATTTGACTGACCTCGGAGTGCATGATCTTAAGGGGTTTGAGCGGCCGGTAAAAGCTTGGCAAGCTATCGGTACGCGCAGCCTTGAGAGCCGGTACGATGCGCGAAGCGGCGATACAATGCCGATTATCGGTCGTGATAATGAGTGCGATCTGATGCAGGATCTTTGGACTAAGGCTAAGGCTGGTGAAGGACACGTGGTGCTAGTGTCTGGCGAGGCTGGGGTAGGTAAATCCCGTCTAACCGCTGAGCTTCGCAGCAGCGCCAGTAATGAGCCCCATACCACGGTTAGATATCAGTGTTCGCCATTCCACGACGACAGCCCACTCCACCCCATAGTTCGCCAGATTGAAAGTGCGGCTGATTTGCAAGCAGTGGACTCAGATAAAATTAAGCTCGAAAAGTTGGAGCAGTTGCTACTCGCGTCGTCAGACGGCGTTGAAACAGAGACGCCGCTGATTGCATCGCTGTTATCAATATCAATAATTGACAGCACGTATCATCGCCAGGCAATGAGTCCGCAAATGCGGAAGGATCTGACCCTTCAGGCGCTAGTCAAACAACTGATAAACCTAAGCGGCCAACGACCGGTCCTTCTGCTATTCGAGGATCTGCATTGGATCGATCCGACCTCCCTCGAACTTCTGGAACGGATAGTCGAGATAGTGTCGACTATGCCGGTTTTGTTGGTTGTGACTTTTCGACCTGAATTCAGAGCACCGTGGGTGGGTCAAGCGCATGTCGTGTCGATCACTCTAAACCGATTAAATAGTAAAGCCGGTGCTAATTTGATTAAACAGATCACTGCCAACCGATCTCTGCCAAAGTCTGTGGAGAAACAGATTCTCGATAAGACAGATGGCGTGCCTCTATTCGTCGAAGAGCTGACCAAAACCATTCTCGAATCTGATTTACTAGTAATTGAAGACGACGTCTATACATTGGCGCATGAACTGCCCGACCTGGCAATTCCCGAAACTTTGCAGGACTCTTTGATGGCGCGTCTGGATCGACTGGACACGGTTAAGGAGGTCGCACAGATCGGCGCAATATTAGGACGGGAATTTTCCTTTGAATTGATTGCAGCGATTTCAGATCTCGATGATCCGCAGCTGACGGTCGCCCTCGATCAGCTTGTCGATGCCGAGCTCATCTACATTCGTGGACGGCCACCCGATGCTATCTATGTATTCAAACACGCTCTGGTTCAAGATACTGCATACAGCTCGCTGTTAAAGAGCCGACGTCAAAAATTGCATGCAAGTGTTGTCCACACGCTTGAAAATGATTTTCCACAAACTGCGGAACCGGAACTGATTGCACATCATGCTGCTGTTGCAGGCCAAATTGAAAAAGCCATCGCTTATTGGTATGAGGCAGCCGAGCGGGCCAACATTGGCTCAGCAAACGCTGAAGGCGAGGGGCACATCAACAAAGCCCTTGCCATACTTGACAAACTTCCCGCCGAAAGTCGGATCGAGGTACAGGTTAAGCTGCTGATTATGCTCGGGCGGATTCTCGGTGCCAAGAACGGCTTCGGACATCCAGATGTCGCTCAGGTCTTTTCGGAGGCGCGTAAACTCGGTGAAACAACCGATGACGCAGCCTTGGTGTTTCCGGCAATTCTCGGTCTAACTGTTTACTCATCGGTACGCGCTGAGTTGTCCTCGGGTATTACTCTGTGCGAACGGTTGATCGATCTGGCGACGGAAAGAAACGATGAAGTGTGGACGGTTCAGGCGCACTACGGGGCAGGGATAATTTACTCCTGGCGGGGAGCTTTAAAGCAAGCACGTCATCACCTGGAGTTGGCCTGCGATCACTATAACGTCGATCAGCATGAAGATCATCTGGCTCTTTACAGCCAAGACGTAGGCCCCATTTGTCATTGCCGCAATGCCATGCTGCTTTGGTATCTCGGTTATCCGGATCAGGCCTTGTCATGCATGGAAAACGCGCTGAATTTAACCGAAAAACTCGGGCACCCGCTCACTAGAAATTATGTTTTGACTTGGGCGGGTTTTCTTCGAATTCATCGGCGGGAGATTAAAGAAGCGCTGTACTGGAACCAGCAGGCGCTGGACTACGCTAACGAACAGAAGTTCACTTATTGGATAGCTATGGCGACGGCGCAACACGGCTGGCTCATGAATGAGCAAGGACAGGTTGAGCAGGGGATTGCCACAATCAAACAGGGAATGGAGCAATTGAAACGACAAGGTTCAGAGGCATCCCAGTCCTACAGCCTGGCTTTGCTGGGCGAGGCTTTGGGCAGAAAAGGGGATGTTGCCAACGGCATCGCCTTGATCGAGCAAGGCCTGGTTAATATCGATGAAAGCAAAGAAGAGTGGTGCAAGGCAGAGTTACTACGCCAGCGTGGTGATCTCGCTTTGCTCGCTAATCCTGAACAACCGGCTGATATCGAATTGTGGTATGGCAAAGCGATCGATATGGCTCAGCAGGAGAGTGCCAAGTCCTGGGAACTGCGAGCAACAACATCGCTTGCAAGCTTATGGGCAAATCGAGGCCGACAAGAAGAGGCCGAGAAATTATTGAAACCGGTCGTCGCTTGGTTTAAGGAAGGGCACGACACGCCAGATTTTAAAGATGCCGAAACGCTATTGCGAAACCTGCAGCGAGTGACTTGATATATTAATCAAGTCACTCGCTCAGCCCTAATACCCGATAGTTGGTCCATAGACTGAATATGAAAGAAGCGTTTCCTGTTCCGAGGCACGGGATAGTGGTTATCGCGCACTTCATTTTGATTTGGGTTGCTACGCAATTGAAAGAGCTCTGCTTGCATGTTGCGTGAATCGATGTTGGATACGGCATTGGCTATCACCGCGACACACACACCGGTGAATGCGAACGATATAAAACCTATAAAAATCGTTGCTAGTATTATGGCAATACTTGAGCCTGAACTGATAGGGGAATCTATTCCGCCCAGTAAAGTGGCACTCAAACCTATAGTTAGCGCAATTAAGAAAAGCGCTTCAACTATCCAAAGCGTGATAATCGCCGCCTTACAGGCAGCTCGTGAACCTGCAAATATATTATTTTCGATTTGCATTTTTTATCTCCAAGACAATTCTTCTGGTTGTAGCGCCGTGAGCCGCAGACAGTAAGCATGCAAATAAATTGCAAATAAATTTGGACCCTAAATGCTATTTAAAAAGTTGCTTTCACCAGGCAGGTTATAATAAATAAAGTGGAGATAACATGAAAAAACGATGTAGCTACCCAAGTGGACTAATTCTGTGTGCGACTCCATTCACAGTTTCATGTAGTGGCGGCGATGCCAGGGCGATTAATACTTGAAGTACAAATCTCAGGGAGTGTTTAACGAGAAGCGGTAAACTTCTCCGGCCCAAACCAAAAATGACAAAATTCTTCTGCAAACTGCTGCATACCGTCAGAGTCAACCGGTTTAGTGATATATGAAGCCGCTCCCAATCTGTCGGCTTTACTTCTATCTTGTGGCACATTTCTATTCGATAGCATAACGACTGGTAAGTTGGCGTAATGGGGGTCTGCTTTTAACTGCTTAAGTATTTGCAAGCCGTTTTCAACAGGTGTGCTGGTATCCAGCAAAATAACTTGCGGGTCGTCAATTACATTTCGGTTTTCATATTCGCCACGACGATACAGGTAGTCAAACAGATTTTGACTATCACTCACGCTATGGAAAACCAGATCAGTTTGGTAGGCACAGAATGCCCGTCGAATCAGGTACACATCTTCCTCATCGTCATCGACCACCAGTAAAACACGGTTTGTAATATGTTGATTTCCTTTTGGCATTATCGAAGCTGTTTGACTCTTTAATCGTTTATTTTGTTTGTGTTGATGCTGCTTTTTATCTGCTTTAGTTGAACTTAAAACAATCCATTAATGCAAAACAAAACCTTAAAGTGAAGAACAGTTCTGCCTGGCGGTTGGACGAGCCGTCAATGCCTATGAGGCTAACGGCAAGCCAGTGGCTTCCTTAATGTTCTAGGTATGCTCTGTAACATTTGTTGATAGGTGGCATAAGCCTGGTGGCTTCAGAGTGAATGACTTTAAAGTCGCGTACCTCGACCAGCCAACATGTTGACTTCGAATACCTTACCCAAACAGGCTATTTTTTTTTCTCCTTATTCACCGTTTGGGAATGAATTCTGCTCAAACTTCTCTGCAATTAGGAGATGTATTGGCCAGGGACGGTCATTTCCCTTTTAGCATCGCTTGTTGACGCTGCAAGCGCCCATTTTATTGGCTCGCGGCACCAGTTCACAGCCCTGTAAGTTCGCAATTACAGTTAATTACTATAAGAACCCAACTCAGTATTTCACGTTCGATTGGCTCTTAGCTTGTTCATGGGTTAGGCTAAGGTGAAGGCAAATAAAGCATGAGCGAGCGCACATGAAAAAGTCAGATACGCCACGCAACCCAACTTCGTACACTGGTATTCGCAATAGCACACAAAATCACGCCGACAAGCCGAAGCTCTCGGATGAGGCTGTGCGTTGGAAAAAATCAGATTACGTTATTCCACTGGCACTGACTTTTTCAATTATCGCGGCGGTGCAATGGGTGCAAAGTTATAGCAATCCTTCGGTTGAAACTGCACCGCTGACAAGTGATTTATCAAGCGAACAACCTGCCGAATTATCAAATTCCAATATTCTAAAAGCGCTACTACAAAATATCGCTAACAAATGGCCAGAAGGATCAGTAGCTGAGGTGAGTGAGGACTTATTGATGCAGGCCAGCGAGGCTGTTGCACAAGAGGATAACGGCTTATTCGGTGAGTCGATGAAGCTACTGGGTGTTAACGCCATGCGTACCCAAGACATAGATTCTGCATCCCTCTATCTTGATGAGGCGCTCGAAGTTTATGAGGAGCTGGGTGACGAAATGGGTATTGCTAATGTTGAACTACTGCGAGGCGAGCTTAATTTAAAAAGGCGGGCTCAGGCAAGACGCGCAGCAATCGCATACGATGCTCTCCAACTGGCCAGATGGAAGGTCTCGCACGGTCAGTTTTATGAAACCCTCGATCAGCTGCATCACATTGTGCAAGAGAACCTTGCGCTTAATCGTTTTGGTGCAGCGGCCGCTGCATATCAAACAATTTATAAAGGCTATACCGATAATAATCAGTCTTATGAAGCACAGCAGGCTGGCTTAGAGATAGTCAAATTACACGCATCCTCTGGCAGGCCTTTACAAGCCAGCGCTATGATCGAGCAATTGCAAGCCAATGGCCTGGACGACAGTACGGCGTCACAACTCGCTGCGGATAACCTGAATTTGCAAGTAGAATACGAAAAGAGTGTGATGCAGATGGGAAAGGCTCGAGATTATCAACAGCTTTATCACTACTTTATCAGTGCCGGTGACCCAGTGCGTGCCTGGCAATTTCGATTAAAAGCCCAGAGTTCACTGAGAAGCGTATCCAAGCGCGCCATGCATCGCAGACAAACCGGTGTATTGGCACTGCTGTACACATCCAATGATCACATGGTGAACGCAAAGCGCTCGCTTGCCCGAGCTTCAGGTCTGTTTAGCAGCAACGACCGGCCGGAATTATCTGAAGCCTCAGACGCGTTGCAGCTTCGCGTCTACTAGAACTTGTTCGCAGATTAGTTGGGGCATGCTCTCGTGGTCAAAACATGCGTCGCCTTGCGTAGTCTAGTTGGTAAGCCAAGCAAGTAAGTTAGCCAAACAAGTAAGTAACCCGAACAAGTAAGCCTTTACATGGAACGCACCGATAATTACTACACCGCGACGCAAAACGATACCGGGCAATACCCTCAACTCGAATCTGACATCAGTGTGGATGTGGCTATCGTGGGTGGTGGATTTACTGGTGTGGCCACGGCTGTTGAGATGGCGGAGCGTGGGTTCAGTGTCGCCTTATGTGAAGCCAATAGAATTGGCTGGGGAGCAACGGGTCGCAATGGCGGGCAAGTCACCGGCAGTCTCTCAGGAGATCACAACATGTTGGCGCAGCTGCGTAAACGTGGCAACAAAGATGCTGAAGACTTTATATGGCATTTGCGTTGGGAAGGTCACAATATTATTCGTGAACGTATTGCACGCTATGGTATTGAGTGCGATTTAAAAACTGGCCACTTGCACACCGCATGGCATGAAAACGACATACCTGAATTGCGTAATACGGTGGAAACAGCTCATCGCTATGGGATGGAAGACGACGTCACGTGGCTGTCTCGAGATGAAGTACACGGGATGCTCGCTACACCTTTGTATTATGGAGGTGTTTACAACAAAAGAAATTTGCACTTACATTCCTTAAATCTGTGTCTGGGGGAGGCAAAGGCGGCCCGTTCGCTCGGTGCGCAACTGTACGAACAAACACCAGTACTAGACATTTCCGGTCGTCGTCAACCGCAGCTAAAAACCACCAAAGGCATAATTACAGCAAAAAAAGTGGTACTCGCCGGCAACGCCTATCACAGGCTAATGCGTAAACAATTGGGCGGGCTGATGTTTCCGGCTATTTTGGGTAATCTGACAACAGAGCCGTTAAGTGAAGAGCTGGCTACAAAAATTAATCGACATGATGTGGCTGTGTATGACAGCCGCATGGTCTTGGATTATTATCGCTTAACGGCAGACAATCGTTTAATGTTTGGTGGTGGTACTAACTATAGCGGCCGAGCATTGGCAAACGTTGCCGCAAGCTTGACGCCATCTCTGGTAGATACTTTTCCCGCATTAAAAGGCACCAGTATAGATTATGCATGGACGGGCACCGCTGGTATTGTGATGAATCGTATACCCCTGGTGGGGAAGGTGGGTAACAATATTTATTATGCGCAAGGTTATTCGGGTCATGGTATTGCAACATCTCACATCATGGCAGAAGTGTTAGCCGAAGCATTAACCGGTACGCTCGAAAAGTTTGATGTGTTTGCCGATTTTGATCACACACGCGTACCGGGTGCGCAGCTTTTTGGTAATGGCCTGTTGGCGCTGGGTATGTGGTATTACCAGTTTCGCGAAAAACTTAAAAACCACTGACTATTAAAGCTGAAACACTAAAGCGTCAGTGTCAGACTTTAACAATCAAATTTAACTGGTTAAAACAAATCGCGCATGGCGTACCACGACATGGCACTCTTGAGAAGTGCCGTTCGAACGAAAGAGCCGCCTGGGACGCGCGCGCAGTTTAACGTGCGCAAGTGTTCATATGTGCGGTTATCGAATGCGGTGTTACACCCCTGTATAGCATCACCAATGGCCGTACCAGTTTCAACAGCCAAAGCCACGCCGTGGCCCGAGTAGCCACTGGCAGAATAAACATTGGGCCTGACCTGTCGCACGTAAGGCAGGCGCGAGCGAGTAATAGCGAGCGTACCACCCCAAGCATAGTCTATGCGTACACCTTGTAGTTGCGGGAAAACTTGCAATAACCGTTTGCGCACTAAGCTGGCGATGTCTTTTGGGAAGCGATAACTATAGGTTTCACCGCCGCCAAAAAGCAATCGTTTATCTTTACTGAGCCGAAAGTAATTAACTATAAATCGCGAGTCGAAGACCGCATGATTTGCACTGATAAGCTGTTCGGCCAAATCGGGAAGAGGTTCGGTGGCCACTATAAAATTGTTAATGGGCATAACGCGCTGCGTTACTTTGGGCTCTAAGCCATCGAGATACCCGTTGCAGGCTAAGATCACATGGCCTGCTCGGACAGTGCCATTTACGGTGTTCACCGTGACGCTGCTATCAGCGTTGTGCTTAATTGAGCTGGCTTCGCTTAATTCAAAAATTGATGCACCAAGTTTGTTTGCAGCCGTGGCCATCCCTGTTGCCAAAGCTAAGGGATGCACATGTCCAGCACCATGATCCAAAACGCCGCCGTGGTAATTTGGCGAGTCAACTAGCTTGCGCAAGTCTTGTTTAGTGAGTGGTTCTAGCTGATTGTAGTGATATTCTTTGGCTAGCTTGTCGCAATACTGGTGAGCACTCTTTACAGATCGCGCTCGGTGCTTAGCCTCGATAATACCCGGTTGGTACTGCGCGTCTATGCCGTGTTCTTTGCATAGTGTGTGGACTGTTTGCTTTGCTTGTTCGGCAATATGCCAAAGTGCGTGAGCGTGCTCAACGCCATAGCGGGCTTCCAGATCATCCTGGCCCATATTAAAACCTGATCCCAGCTGTCCTCCATTGCGACCTGATGCGCCCCAGCCAACGCGTTGTGCATCAAGCACGCTGACTGATAAGCCGTGTTGGCGCAAGCGCAATGCTGCGGATAATCCGGTATAGCCTGCACCAATCACACACACATCGCTGTCTATATCGTTAGATAACGTCGGGTATTCAGTTGTGTCGCAAGTCGCTCTGTACCACGACGCTGGGTGTTCGCCGAGCACACCATTGGCGTGCAGCATTCTAAGTGCGCTAGCCATATTTTTTAAGTGGAGTTAGTCATTTTACTTTAGACGTTAAGCAGCAGATGCTCGCGTTCCCATGCGCTGATTACCTGCAAAAAGGCCTCTGCTTCGTGCTGTTTAATCGCGCTGTAGGTGGAGCAAAACGGCTTACCGAAAAAGTCGTTGATTTGCTCATCAGCGTGAAACAAATCCAGTGCTTCAAATAAGCTTCTGGGCAGTGAATGCGAAAGCTTGTAGGCATCAATACCAGCCGGGTCGCGTGGTTTGGTGGCAGACTTCATGCCCAGTAGCCCGGTGGCAAGGCTTGCGGCAATGGCAAGATAGGGATTGCAATCCATGCCCACAATACGGTTTTCTACTCGTCTGTTAGCCGCAGCCGATACTGGAATACGTAAGCCCGTGGTGCGGTTATCGTGATCCCACTCCAGGTTAATTGGAGCTGCGTCGTCAGGAACAAAGCGACGATAAGAATTTACATAGGGCGCAAGCATGCAAAACACGGATGGCAGGTGAGCTTGTTGACCACCAATAAAACCATAAAACAAGTCGCTCGGTTCGTCGTTATCTGTGTTGAACACGTTTTTTCCGGTTTTTGTTTCCACCACACTTTGATGGATATGCATGGCACTGCCGGGTTCGTTCTGCATGGGTTTGGCCATGAAGGTGGCAAAGCATCCGTTCTTTAATGCAGCCTCTCTTATTGAGCGCTTGTAAATAAAGACTTGATCGGCCAGGTGTACGGGATCGCCGTGCGATAGATTTATTTCGATTTGACCTGAACCGGCTTCTTGAATAATGGTGTCTATTTCAAAACCCTGTGCTTCGGCATAATCGTAGATGTCGTCGATGACTGTGCCGTATTCTTCTACTGCGCTCATGCTGTACGCCTGCCTCGATATGCCCTGTCGTCCGGTTCTGCCTATGGGGGGCTCTATTGGTAGTGCGGGGTCCGTGTTTGGTTTGGTTAAATAAAATTCCATCTCCGGTGCAACAACCGGTGTCCAGCCGCATTTTTTATATTCATTGATGACATGTTTTAATAAGTTGCGCGGTGACAAGGGGACAGGTGTGCCGTCTTGATAATTAACGTCGTGTATTATTTGCATAGTGACATCCCCTGACCATGGCACCGCTGTTGCCGAGCTAAAATCAGGCTCTAGCACCACATCAGACTCAGTCCATTGATCAGCCATGTCAGCCAGGTCTGCGTACTCACCGGTAATGGTTTGAAAGAAAATAGAGACTGGCAGAAACAGGGGGTCTTTTTTTGAGAATTTTTTTATGGGCATGGCTTTGCCACGCGAAATGCCAGCAAGGTCTGCAACCACGCATTCCACTTCGTCCAGTTTTCGGCCATTGAGCCACGTGTGCAATGCATCGGGTACGTCTTTTAAAAACGCAGGTGGTGCACCTTTGAGTCGTTGCTGTACTTTTCCTGGATTCGAATCTGAATCGCTCATGAGAATGTCTCTTTATTGCTACAGCTGTTTTTTTGAACTATTGATTATTGAAGTTAATGCATAGTGCTGCCTGTTAACTATAGGCCAACGCGGTCCTTGAAGCTGTACCACCATGACCCCGCCGTTGAATATGGCGCACGAAAACGCTGTCCACCGGGGAATGAACGCCAGGGAATGCTGGAAAATTGCTCAAAGCGCTCTGTGTTTCCACCTATGGCTTCTGCCAAAACAGCGCCATATAAATGCGAACCGGTCACCCCATGGCCGCTGTAGCCCATCGCATGAAAAGCATTTGGGCCAAGTTGGCCCATTTGTGGTACGCGGGTAAACGACAAAGCAAAATTGCCACTCCACGCATACTCCACTTTGACGCCCTTGAGTTGCGGAAATACTTTTTCCATGTTGGGTCTTAGCCTGGCTTCAACATCGGCAGGTTCTCGTCCGCCGTAGACAGAACCGCCACCAAACAGTAATCGTTTGTCTGCTGACAAACGGTAGTAGTCGAGTATGTATCGTACATCTTCAACACAGGCATCACTGGGTAGAATACTGTTGGCAACATCGTCTGATAAAGGTTCGGTCGCCATGACTTGTGTTGATACTGGCATCACCCTTGAAGACAGTGCGGGCACAGCGTGTCCAAGGTAGGCATTGCCGCACAACACTAATTTTCCGCAACTGACTGAACCGTGTTCGGTCACGACGACAGGCTCAGTGGTGGCATTGTCAATTCGACGCACTCTGGTGTGCTCGTAGATACTTCCACCCAATTTTTCCACGGCTGCAGCTTCTCCCAGTGCAAGATTAAGAGGGTGTAAGTGTCCGCCTGAATAATCAATCATGCCGCCAACATAGTTTGCTGAATTTACATGTGATAAAAGCCCCTTGGCGTTAAGTATTTCGTGATCATCCATACCGTGTTTGTGCCACAAGGTTTGCTTGTCACGTAAGGCCTGCATTTGCTTATTGTTAAAAGCTGCGTAAACGTTGTTACGTTTTAGGTCGCAAGCAATGTTGTAATCATTGACAAAGCGACGAATAATGGTTGCGCCTGCTTGTAATTGCTTACCTAAAAATGCAGATGTCTGCGAGCCAAAACGTTTTTCGATGGTGTCTATGCCAGCATTGAAACCATTGACAATTTGTCCACCATTTCGACCACTGGCGCCCCAGCCAACCTGTGCGCCTTCCAGTAACACAACGTTGTGTCCTGCTTCAACTAAATGCAATGCGGTGGATAAACCGGTAAAGCCTGCGCCAACAACACAAATGTCGGCGTGGATATCAGTTGTTAAGGGAGTGCTGGTGTCACGTGCGTTAGCGCTGGCGGCGTAGTAGCTTGGCGTATGAGCACCATTAAGTGCGTAGTGCGGCTCGGTGTTCTGTAGAGCTTGCGCCTGGGAGCTTGTCGGGGTGTTCGTTTGGGTCATCATGGTGCCGATCTGTAGGCCTGACAGGACAGATAAAAATCTGCCTCATGGTAACATTGCGTAGCATCATTCCCTGGCTATCTGCAATACACCCGCAGCTTTTTTACGCACCCACACCAGAGCAAAATATGAGTTCTTACACACAGAAAAAACTCTCCAAGGCAACGCTGGTTGCAAAAGCTGATGACTATATCGACACCACGACCGGCGGAATTACCCCGCCGATAATCACTTCCACAACCTATGCGCGTGATGACCGTTATAACCCAATTAATGAGGCCAATGTCTATGCGCGTGATGACAACCCAAGTTTTGTGCAGGCAGAAGTGGTATTGGCTGAATTAGAGCAAGGTGAGGCCGCGTTATTGTTCGCATCAGGCATGGCGGCTATTGCGACGCTTTTTTACACGCTTAGGAGTGGCTCGCACGTGGTGCTGCCGGATTCCATGTATTGGGGTGTGTACAGCTGGTCCAGAAGCTACTGCGATCGGGCCGATATCCGAATCAGTTATTACGACGCGGCGGATGCCGAATCGATCGCTCAAGCTATGGACGGGGCGGCGCGTACCGATATGGTTTGGGTAGAAACGCCTGCCAATCCGATGATGCATATATGCGATATAGCCCGAGCGGTCCAGATCGCACACACTGCTGGCGCAAGAGTGGTGGTGGATAACACAACACCAACCCCGATTTTTTCCCAACCATTAACGCTGGGTGCTGATTTGGTTGTGCATTCAGCCACCAAGACGCTCAACGGTCATAGCGATGTGCTTGCCGGTGCTATCGTCACGCGCGAAACAGACGATTATTGGGAAAAAATCGCCAGCGAGCGGCATGGCGCAGGTGCGGTGCCTGGTCCGTTTGAGGCCTGGTTGTTGTTAAGAGGTATGCGCACTTTGAGTGTCAGGGCAGAGCGTGCCTCCGAGAATGCGCAGAAAATCGCTGAATTTTTGAATACGCACACGGCCGTGGCACATGTGCTGTATCCGGGTCTGCCGTCGCACCCGGGCCACAAGGTTGCAGCCGCTCAAATGCAAGGAGGGTTTGGGTCTTTATTGTCTTTTCAGGTTAACGGCAATGCGGAGGCCACGCTGGCAGTTGCGGGCCAGTTAAATCTCATTGTTAGTGCTACCTCGCTGGGGGGTGTCGAAACCTTGATAGAGCATCGGTTTAGCGTCGAGCCACCAGAAACTGGCGTGCCTGAAAACTTACTGCGCCTGGCTGTGGGAATAGAGCACATAGACGATTTACTTGCTGATCTTGACCAGGCGCTTTTGTCATGAGCGCATAAGGAGAAAATTATTTGGCCACCTTTACAGCGTTGACCATCTTAACAGCGTTGATCACTTATGCAGCAATAGCCACTTGGACGTATTAACCAAATTCAAGTAATGACAATATTGTGAAACTTTTACCCTTCCCCTCGCGTATACCTTTGTGACAGTTTTTATAACTTGGTATTAATACCGTCTAGATAGTTTACTACCCAATTTTTTAGAAAATGTGCTGTGTTCCGTCTGTGGCGGTGAGGTAATCGTGTGAACAGTTGATTGCTGTTAAATTGGGTGCTGGTTCTGTAACTGTTTGATTCATGTCTTGGCGGTTATCAATGTTTTTTAAGTTAGCCCCAACTTTGACAATTGAGGCGGCGGTAATCGACTTTGTGTATACGTTAATTTGTGCGTTTGATTTTTCTGCTTTTCTGGCTTTTCACCTTTTTTAAAGCTGTTTTAGTGTTATCGATCAGTTTGCTACAGGCATTTATGATCGGTGTTGTACAGGTAATTTTAAGTCACAATTTTTTATATCAAAGTGAATGCGGCGTGTATAATTTTGACATCACAAGAGTGCTCTATAAGACACCTTTGGTTCCGTATGTAAACATACATGTCTAGATTTTTGCATTTAACAATGCTTATCACCGCAATTCCATTTTTTATAACATGATCCTCGGGCCGCGTTTGCACGAACTTGTAGTCCATGCATCAGACGTCACGATCGGTCAGCTTTAACTGACCGTGATTGATCATGCTTTAAAATACCTTTATGGATTAACAGATTCATGTGTTGAAACATAATCAAAAAAAATTTAATCGTATTTTCGTTAGATATAGTTTTCCGTTAGTTAGTGTTTTTTCGTTAGTCTGTTTTTTTGAAATTAATGTTGGGGGAATTGGATGGAGTCCAGTAATGGCAGTAAAGTTGCAGTAGTCGCCAGTGAGGATGACGACAGGCAGCTCATGACACAGCTTCTGAAAAAAGCCGGGTATAGCGCTGGCGTTTTTGACAGCGTCGATTCAGCCAATTTCAACCAAGCAGAGCACAGTGCTGTTATTTTCTGCCATCGCGATGGTACTAACGGCTCTACCGGTGCCTCTGAGTGTGCTTTAGCGTCTGAGGGGTTAGCATTAACGGGATTAACGCTAATGAAGGGAGTGCAGCGCGTCGTGGTGTTTTCCGACTGCAAAGCTGAGCACACCATTGTTAGTGCACTCGAGCAAGGTGCGCATCATTTTTTCGGTTTAGCCGAATCTCAAATTGTGATGCAGGCTCGGCTTGAAGCGGCGCTGCGGCAACATTCCTTACAGGCCAATCGAATTCTGGATGTCACGCCATTCAAATTCAATTTGGAGCGTCGAAGTGTTTATAAAGACGGGAAGCTTATAAACCTGAGTCCAAAAGAATATGAGTTTGCGTACTATCTATTTGCAAACCGGCATCGCGTGGTCATTAATTCTGAGCTCATGACATCGGTCTGGTCGCTTCCATCCAGCATGGACGCAAGGCGAATAGACACAGCGGCATGTCGAGTACGAAAAAAGATGCAGTTAGCTGATGCGTCCAGTGGGTGGAGTCTGCGTCGCATCCGCCGAGTGGGTTATGAGCTGCTTTGGCATGGGGCTCAAGATCTCACTGAGCAGCGACACGAAATACCAGCGCTCGCAGCGCGGCAGACTGCAAGCCCGGAGCGCGCAACACAAACCGCAACAGCCCAAATTGCACGCCAGAGCAAAGATTGTCCAGCTATTAGCGCAACTGCGCTCGAGGTTCCACGATGTTCGCAGGAAGACAGCCAAAGTCAATCAACATCGATTGCTGCTGGTGATCAAGCGCGCGAGATAGCCTGAGGCCCTTTTCTACCCACACCCAGTCGGCCGGTGCGAATCGCCTCGCGCTGAACTGACGGTGATGGTGCGATTCTGAATAAATCTCCGTTTTTACCGCTGAGCGTTGTCTTAATGCCTTTTTGGCGAGCCAAAGTTGTTTGTGCTTGCATATGATGCGCTTCGCCATGCACGGGAATGACTATTCTCGGGTTAACCCATTCGTATAATGTGGCCAGTTCATCGGCTGACGGGTGCCCCGACGCGTGTATGAGCTGCTCGGAGGTTTCGGGAGTGATGATAGTGGTGCCCAAACCCTGCAAACGCTCAATCATTTGCTCGATAACATCTTCGTTTCCGGGAATGGCCCGAGCGCTGAAGATGACGGTGTCACCCGGTTCGATTTGCAAGTGCGCAAAATTACCCTGGCTTAGCCGGTTTAGTGCAGTTCTTGGCTCTCCCTGACTGCCTGTTGCAACCAGCAGAACCGTCTCGCGCGGCAGATAGCCCAAGTGCTCGGCATCAACCAACGTTTCACGATGCTCCCATAAGCCAACAGTGCGCGCGGCAGACACGGTGTTTATTAACGAGCGACCTAACAACCCTAAGTGTCTGCCAGTCGCTGTGGCAATGCGGGCCAGGGTAACCAATCGCGCGATATTACTGCCAAAACAGGCGACGATCACACGTCCATTGGCAGCGTCAACATGGCCAAGCAATCCATTGTATAAATCGCCCTCGGATACCGAGTGACCGGCTCTGTCGGCACATGTCGAGTCGCAGATCATAGCGTCAACGCCTGACCGGCCGATTTGCTGGTAGTGCTCGGCATCGTATTGGTGACCGATTTGTGGCTGTTTGTCCAATTTCCAATCAGCTGTGTGAAAGGCGGTACCGGCTGGCGTTCTAATGACCACGCCACATGGATCGGGGATAGAGTGCGTATGCGGGACCCATTCGATGTCAAACACGCCGACGCCGAACCGATCGCCAGGATTGACGATACGAATTGGCACTTTATCGACCAGATTGTGCTCAATAAGCTTACGCCGAAGCATTTCAGCGGTGAATACGGTTGCATATACCGGGCACTGCAGCTGTCGCCACAGATGCGGAACAGCGCCAATATGGTCTTCGTGGGCATGCGTAAGCAATAGGCCCTGTAGACGCTCAGTTTGAGTCGTTACAAAGGCCGGGTCTGCCATTTGCACGTTATAGCCGCTTTTGTTGGTACCATCTGCATCACGGAACGTCACGCCGCAGTCGACCATCAGCCATTGGTCATCGTGTCCGTAGAGGTTCATGTTCATACCAATTTCGCCACATCCGCCCAGAGGCAGGAACCAAAAGTCTTGTCTGTCGGGTGTCATAGAGTGTTGCGCTGTGGCTGAGGAACAAACATGGAATTTAAAAAACCGCTATAAGAATAGCTGGATTTGAGTGAGTAAAGCATGTACACGTTATTAATAGTATTTTTCCTGGTGTCGATCATATTTTCTTTCCTGTGTTCGATCTGGGAAGCGGTGCTGCTCAGCATCACGCCATCTTATGCGGCGATTAAGCAACAGGAAGGTAGAGAGCTGGGCAACAGCATCAAGGAATTTAAAGCAAATATAGATCGTCCGCTGGCGGCCATTTTGACATTAAACACCATCGCGCACACAGCCGGCGCTATTGGGGTAGGAGCTCAGGCCAGTGTCATTTGGGGCGCAACATTTATGTCTACAGCGGTAGTGCCGGTTGTAATGACGCTGGCGATATTATTGCTGTCTGAAATTATTCCTAAAACCATAGGCGCTAACTATTGGCGTGAGCTAGCACCATTCACTGTCCGGTCCCTGAAAGTCTTAATTAAGGTTTTGGCGCCGTTGGTATTTTTAAGTCAGCTTATTACCAAAGCCCTTAAAAAAGATAAAAAAGCCAGCGTGCTAAGCCGTGCTGATTTTACTGCAATGGCTGAGATGGGTAGTAAACAGGGTGTTTTTGATGAAGGCGAATCCCATTTACTCCAAAGCTTTTTACGTTTTGAAAGTATTTTGATAAAGGATGTTATGACACCGCGCACGGTGGTGATTGCAGCAGAAGAAAAAACCATGGTGCGGGATTTCCATAAAGCGCACCCTCATTTACGATTCTCTCGCATTCCTTTATACAAAGATTCACTTGATAAGATCACTGGCTATGTACTTAAAGACCAGTTGTTGACCAGTCTGGTTGATCAACTCGAAGCCGATAATGAAACCCTTTCAACCGATATCGAATTGGGCACCATGCGACGTGACATTTTAGTGGTGCAACAACATCAACCCATTCCAGAATTGTTTAATGAATTTACCGAGAAGCGCGAGCATATAGCTTTGGTGGTAGATGAGTTTGGTGGTATGGCTGGCATCGTCACCATGGAAGATGTCATAGAAACCTTGTTGGGTATGGAGATCGTGGACGAGTCGGATAATACGGTTGATATGCAAGCGATGGCGCGTAAGCAATGGGAAGCGCGAGCAAGCGCAATGGGGTTGAAAGTTGCTCCTTAACTGCCAAACCCAGAGTAACTATAAGCCTCTACGATGAAGTCATCCACAAACTTGTCTTTAAAAGATGGGCGAAAAAAAAACCGGTCGTGTGACCGGTTTTTATGATTGACCAAAACCACGGCCGGTTACGACAGCCTGGTTTTGACAGCCTGGTTAATAAGGCTTGGTTAAGAAGGCTTGGTTAAGACGGCTTCGGTGCAAAGGCTTTGCAATAGCCCGCGGCCGCAACGTGCTTGCCGGGGAACAATGGGCAAGGTCCACTTTCAGAATCAGCTTCGCCCTGATACAGAGCACAGCCCTGACAGTTTTGTTCGGCGTCTGGAGATACAGCGACATACTCCCAGTTTTTTGCACTATCGGATGTCTCGTCGACCATAGGTGCATCAGTTGCATGACTCGGAAGTGATCCGATCAAAGCGCTTACAGGAATGGCAACAGTGCTTGCGCCGAGTACGGTCACAAATTTGCGACGATTCTTGTCAGTCATATTAAAATTCCCCGTTGTACCAACTTTTGGTTTGTGGTGCGTTCATATTATACGACAACCGCCTGGTGTTGGTGGTTCCCTTCCAATTGTTAACTTCGACGATTTAGTACGACTGGTTCAGCAAAATCGTGTCCAGATCGAACGAATGTACGGTTAAAGAAGCGTTGACCGCACATTTGAGGAGTAGTTCACTATTATTGAGTGCTTGATTCAGTGTCGCGTTATGCCACGTTTCCGTTCTTCAGCAGCCAACGCACTAATCGCGTTGCGTGCAATGTTAACGGCTTTTCGTGTTGATTCCTGGCTCTTGATGCGAGCGTTTTGTTCACGCTTGGCTACAACTCGACTTTCCTGTTGTGCAACGGCTGCTCGTCGTGCCAAATTCGCCGCTGTACGCGCCATTTTTCTTGAACGCGCAATTTCTTGTTGTAGTGCGTTTAATCTTTTGCGTTCTTTAGTCAGCAATGTTGTGGCGATAGCTTGTTGTCGTTTTGACCGATCAATAAGCGCGCTTTGGGCGGCAATCACAGACTCTGCAGCACGGCGTGCCTGGTCTTCCGATTCAAGCAGTGCTTCCCGGTCTTTGAGCAACTGCTGCTGCTCAGCTTTGTTTTGTTCTGCAGCACTGATTGTGCTGTCGCGTAGTTTGTCCAGTTCGAGAATGCTGCTTTCAAGGTTATCCACCTGAGTCTGTAACGAGATAGCTGTGATTTTTGCCTCAATTAATGCTTCATCCAGCGTTTCAGGTACTTTGGTTTCTTCGACTGAACTTGAACTCATGAAGCCCGAATTTGAATCTGGGCTCAAATTTGAATCCGTCAGCTGAATTGTGTCACTTGAATGTACCGACGGATGAGCGTACTCGCCTGTCAAGTCATTGCCAAACTCCAGATCAGCCTCGTCGACATCGACGACCTCAGCTTCTTCAATCTCAGCTTCCAGTGCGGCAGAGTTGTGGTCTGTATTATGTTGTATCGAAGTTTCATCTTGAACAACAAGTCCATCGTCTGAAGCAAGCTCGGTTTCCAAGTCCAGCTCAGTCCCTAATGTCGTTTCATTCGCCTGGCGTAACTCCTCATCGTCAGGCAATTGAACTTCGGTCTGCTGCGATCGAATTTCTGCAAACAGTTGTTCTGTTTCTGATAGATCGAGTCGCTGTGTGTCGTTAGGAATAGTCGGCAGATCCAGTTCTTCTTCAACCGCCAGCGTATCGCTGATTGGATTATCAAACGGGTTATCTTCCAGAGTTAGTTCTTCAATACTTTCATTATCGTTGGCGGCGGTAGTTCCACTAATGGATTCGTCTAAAGTTTGTGTTGCATCGTGTTTGTTGTGCATGGGCACAACCGACTCGATGTCTTTCACATGACGCTGGGTAATGTTCTTTTGGTCAGGTGGAAGCTTTACGGTGTCAGTTTGTTGCTGATCAGAGTGCTGGTCAGAGGCCTGTACATTGTCTTGCTCATCCCTGGTGACGTCTCGACTTTTATCGATGGTAGCGCCGTTTGCAATTGTGGCGGTGTCGTCAGCTGCGGTTGAAACCAGCGAAGCGGCTTGAGTGGAAGAGGTGGCCGCTGGCCCGTCAGCATTAATCAGAATCGGGCTTGAACCAGCTTGTGTTGTTGGTGCGTTGGTTCCAGTTGTATGGCCATTGATCATCAGGGGAGTTTGTTTTGATCTGTTGCGCAAACCCTTTAACGAGCCGACCAGTAAGACAACCAGCAACAGCGCCAACAGAAAAATGGCTGCGATCAGCAATGATTGAGTCAGTAGTTGGATCCCGGTATCGGTCGGGCGCCAGATACGGCTGAGTGGAGACGCAGACACAGCCACAGCGGCTAAAGCGCCGAGCCACCACTGACGTCGCAGTCGCGACGACCGGCTCTTAGGTTTACTGAAATAACCCGCTAGTAACCAGAAGGCCAACAGGCCAAGAGCTAGCATCACTAAATGTACTTGCAGTGTAGTCATGTGCACACATCCTAGGAACCCCATGTTCCATGTCGAGCGGCAATTGTAAAGCAGCGGATTTGTTGGGCATTGCGCCGGAACGCAAAATCAACGGGAGTTTGTATTCTTTGCGATCAAAACCCCAAAAACGTGACGCAACACACAGCCTAACGAGTAGGGCTCTGTGACGCAATAACGTTTACCACCAGCGACACAATTGATAGGTAAGCGCCTTATCATCGCAGGACAAGCGCTTAAGGCTGTGGGGCTTGCGCAACGGGCACGTGCGATTGAGGGCAGGGATGGTTCTTTAGGCAGGAACAGCACTGGTGGCTACCAGCCGGTCATAGCGTTCCTGATAAAAGCGAATCAGAGCCATGTGCTTTTGAATGGCTTCCTGGGAACAATTTGCCTTTACAGCCGGTAGTGCTTTAAGTAGATCGTGCAGCGTTCTGCGAGCGTTAATTAGGCTATTTTTCATATTTATGGCTCTCGGTTATCGCTTTCTTGGTCGTTTTTACTATTGGTCGTGTTTGCGCAGGCTCACACTCGGTTGTGACGCGTTGATGTTCAACGCATCTACAGTAGCTTTATAGTGCGTTCAACACGTTTTTTCAGCATAGTTTCGCGAATGTATCGTTATTTTGCTTTGTAGTGCATTTTATCGCGAAGAACAACATCTCTATTGCCAGCGAAATGACGTATTGGCAAGCAAATCGAGGTCTTTCGAGCTGAATTTGTTGCAAAACCGGCCGTTAACTGAGTCAGTGAGCTTGGCTCTAACTCGATACAGGAAGTTTTGTGATGCGTTTTACTTTTCAATTGGCGTTGAGTGTTGTAACGCTTGGTTTGTTTATACCTGCTCAAAGTGCCGCCCAAACCGTGGAAACCGCCGAGTACATTTATATTGGTGTCGAGGCGGAAGATCACATTGCTAAAAATGATCGTTGGGTGACGACGACGCCTTCAACTCCGGCAATAGAGGATGATCCGGATGGTAACCATTCTGATCAGGCCAGTGGCTCGACCTATTTGGAATTGCTGCCAGATATTCGCGTGACCCATGATGACCCGTTCAGCCCGCCTATTGCCTTTTGGCCTGCAGGTGGACAAGGCCCTGATGCCGACTACAGCGTCGATTTCCCAGAAGCCGGACGTTATTATGTTCACGTGCGGGCGTACTCCACCGGCACAGAAGACAATGGCATCCACATTGGCTTTAACGGCCAGTGGCCAGAATCAGGTCAGCGAATGCAGTTTTGCTCCGCCGCCAGACAATCGTGGTGGTGGTCAAGTGCACAGCGTGATTCAGGTGGTAACGGCGCTTGCGGTATTGAAAAATCCATTTGGGTTGATGTGCCCAGTGCCGGTCAGCACACCGTCAGTATCAGTGCACGCGAAGACGGATTTGAAATTGACCGCCTGGTGCTGCTAAAAGACAAATCAGGAAACACACGTGTTTGCCAACCGGCCAATATTAATGATGTAAGTTGCCGAAACGGCAGCATTGAAAGCGCTGATGAGTTTGTTGATCTGCGTGTAAGAGTGATCACTTTGCCAGAAGGTGCTGATCCGGATGCCGACCAACCCAGCCCGGTTGAGATTAATCAAGCTGACAACATCACCTTAACCGCTAAAATTGAGAATCTTGATAACTTTGACACAGCTAACGATATTGTTTTAACACTCTCACCGGTCGGCGGTGAGTGGAACATGATCGCTATGGACGACCGTTGTGAGCAAGTTGGTAGCGAGTTTGAGTGCATGCTCGATAGTTTGCATCCAACAGCGCCTGATGAATTTGCACCATTTGTATTCACTATGCAGGCAGTTGAAAGTGGTGATTTACGCATAGATGCTGCTGTTATCAGTAGTGATATTGATGATTCACCTGCCAATGATGTTCATGCAGGTCTTGTCCGGGTGTTGCCCGGTACAGCGCCAGTACCAACGACAACTGATGTCGGGCTCAATATGAATACCGATAAAAATCGCTACGAGACTGGCGAATCTATCAGTTTAAGTGTATCTATTGCCAACACAGGTGATAACGCAGCAGAAGACGTGGCATTTCGTGTCGATGTACCCGCGGGTTTTAACGTGAATGCCGCGGCACTGCCTGATGCTTGTAATACCGGGTCACCGGTAGTGTGTAATTTTACGTCGATTGACAATGATGATTCAGAAGCATTTAGCATTGAATTGACCACCGAGTCGGCAGGCGTGTTTACGTTAAACGGCATCCTCGAAGCATCCAATGATGAAAATGCCAGTAACAACATCGATTCAATTTCATTGCTGGTTGAAGAGCCAAGTGATGTGGGGTCAGGCACCGATGCGGGAGCTACCGCCGGAAGCACAGATGTCCTGGCAACTAGCGGCACAGGCACGGCTTCGGCCGGGTCAACCGCCGGTACCAGTTCGACTGGTGGTACAACCACCACGACGGGCACCACTACCTCAAGTACGTCATTCGGCGCAGGCACTGCGGCCACTTCCGGCACAGGCAGTTCAGGCGCTACCAGCGGCACAAGTTCTGGTGGCGGTTCGTCGTCTGATTCAGGTTCGGGCGCAGTATCACATTGGTTAGCAATGCTGTTGTTGCTGGTAATATCAGCCCGCGGTTATGGGTGGCATCAAGGACAACGTATCGCCGTCCGAAAATAGGGTGGTGCTGTAGTCCGGCCGTGCAACCATTGTACTGTTTAAAATAATCATCAAAGGCTGCTCGGCCGGAATCTTAAGATCGTCGAGCAGCATTTGAACACTGGTGTCGCCCATGAGGTTAACGGTGTGATTATTCGATCGAGCTTTGGTTTGATCTGAAGTTTCATCTGGTGGAGCATACTTGACCATTGCTCCACCAAATTTTACCTGCACCGCAATTGCCTGACTCATGCGGTGGCGCTTAGCTTCCTGGCGTTTTCATCCAGCCCCAAACGTTCTAATGTATCCTGTTTGGGAATACCTTCCTGCGACCATCCACGCAGTGCATAATACTCGGGTAGCATGATATCCAGCTCGGCAACCTTACCTTTGGCTACGCCTTCAGGGCAGGGAGTTTCGAGTAAACGTGGTGGTAAGGTATCGTCTGCTTTGGTCAAACCCGAACGCAGGTTAAACAGCCGTTCCAGATTCCATATTCGTTCTCCTGCCTCAAGCAATCGCTCAGAGCTCCAGTGGCTGCCGCATGCAACACTGACCTGTTGTTGAAACTCTTCAGTATCCCAGGCAGCAGTGGTGAATAAACACAGGCCGGTTGAATCGATCATGGCAACTTTGTCTTGTGATGTTTTACATGGCCATGCTTTGCCTTTGCCTGATACGTCTTCCATGTCGACAGAAAAGGTGTCGTGGCGTAAATGGCAAGCGCCACGATTTCCGGTCGCGTAACCCAGGCCCATGCCTTGCAAGGCGCGCGAGTCGTAACCTGCGAATTCCTGACCCTTAACCGACATAGACAATTCGGGTCGACCATAGTGTTCGCACATACGTTTTGAACCCAACCCTAAAATTTTACCAAAGCCTTCGTATTTGCCGGTTTTCTCAGCCATCACTGTGAGTGCTTCTGCATTACCAAAGTTAAGTGCAATGCCGTCGGTATCTTCTGTCGTGATGATGCCAAGTTCGAACAATTCCATGGCCGCAGCGAGCGTGACTCCAAATGATATTGGGTCCATGCCGTGTTCGTTCATCAAGTAACCGGCGAAGGTTAGCGCGTCGATATCATCGATACCCAATACCGGGCCAAAGGCGAACGCTGTTTCGTACTCCAGTCCGCCTGATGCATGCCAATATTGCTGCCGATCTTTTATTGAAAAGTGATTTTTATCAATGTGGGCAATTCGCCCGCAGCCAATGGTGCAACCAAAACACGCTTTGTTGGTGATCAGGTTGGTGTGATCATTTTCGTTGGGCGTGGTCATTGCAGTCGGGTTTATGTTGTCCGAGCCCGGGAACGTCACGTCCTGAAAATTGCGTGTTGGCAGTCCACCAAACGAATTCATGGTGTCAATCATTGCGTTGGTGCCGTACTGAGTTAAATCTTTTCTGCCGGCACTGTCTTCAAGAAGTTGATGGGTGTGCTTAACCACTTTCATGAAGGCAGATGCATCGGCAACGGGTACACCAACGGTGCCTCTGGCTGCAACCGCCTTTACATTTTTTGACCCCATGACAGCGCCCACACCAGAGCGACCCGCTGCTCGATGAAGATCGTTTACAACGCAAGCGTACTTAACCCCTTGTTCGCCGGCAACTCCAATGGAGGCCACTTTAATTTGTGGGTCGCCGTGTTTTTCTTTTATGGCTTCTTCCGTGTGCCAGACAGTGGTGCCCCAGTAGTCGTCGGCATCATGAATGACGACCTGGTCATCTTGAATTAGCAGGTAGACAGGCGAGCTGGCTTTGCCTTCAAGAATGAGTAAGTCGTAGCCAGCAAATTTTAATTCGGCGCCAAATTTACCACCGGAGTTGGAGGCAGCAATTGCATTAGTGAGAGGGCCCTTGGTGACAACGGCGTATCGCCCACTGGTTGAACACATGGTGCCGGTAAGCGGGCCGGTTGCAAAAATGAGCGCGTTTTGAGGAGATAGCGCGTCAACAGTCGGGTTGGTGCACTCCATCAAGTATTTGGTGCCCAGACCACGACCACCTAAGTAGTCGTTAGCCCATTCCATATTGAGCGGTTCGACTTTGCTGGTTCTGGATGTCAGGTCAACGCGTAGAACCCGTTTGTGCCAAGTCATGACGCTACTCCATATGTGATTGCGCCGGTGGGGCAAGCTTCAGCACATTTTGGATCGCCATCACAAAGATCGCACTTGGTGACTTTGCCTGTACGGGTGTTGAAGTTAATTGTGCCGTAAGGGCAGGCCATGGTGCAAACCTTACAACCGACACACAAAGCGTCATTAACCACTTTAGTGCCTAGCTCGCTGTTAACGGTGATCGCATTAGTCGGGCATACCTGCATACACCAGGCTTCCTCGCACTGCGTACACGTGTAAGGAATGTTGCGTTTACCGTGCTCAAACTCGAACACTTTTATTCTGGAAAATGCCGGTGAGAACAGTCCTTCATGCTCGAGTGAGCAGGCCATTTCGCATTGCAGGCAGCTGGTGCACTTGTCTGCATTTAAAATCAATGATTTAGGCGTCACAGTAAGCTGGCTTCCGTTAGTAGGACGAGTTGGTAAAGGGTAACACTAAATTTTTTGACGCTAAACAGGTTTGCGCTAAGAAAACGACGTTTTTTAAAGCCAGGCCTAGCTTGTGGGAGATTTATGCCCAACATGGGGCACTGTGGCTCGAATAGGGGAGAGTCTGAGCCGAATGGCGTCTTCAACACCACAGTAGTAGCGCTTGAGGCTTCGAACTTGCGCAAAACCGTGCGACGCATAAAACAGCTGTGCGCCACGGTTGGCAGCGCGAACTTCTAAAGATATATCTGCCAGGCCAGCGGTTTGCGCTGCTTGCAATTGCCAGTCAAGCAGCTTGTGGCCGATACCATTGTTGCGCCATTTTTTTTCGACAGCCAATAGCACCAGATGCGCACGGGCGTCGCCCAGGCTGGCTATGGAGAAGCCAGCGAATTCGCCATCGACTTCTGCGACGTAAGCGTTAGTGCTGGCAAGTCGGATAAATTTTTTGAGCCGATTCGGGGTCCATGTCCATGGCAGCCCATGTTCGATTTGTAGTCGAGATAACGAGCCAATCGCTGCTAAATCGCTGCGATTGGCGAGTCGAATGTTAAGCTGTTGAATCAGCGTAGTAATCCTTTTGCAGCCATTCCGAGCACATCGTCCCAGATAGAACCATCACGATCGCTATCCAGCAACATACCAATCAGGCCACCAGAGTTGGCTCGATTGACTCGCCCGGCTGAGTTACCACCGATCACTTTTTTACTGATTGCGCCCATCACCAGAGAGGCAACAACTGGCAGCATTTTTTTCAAAATAGCACTACTGACACCTGATTGTTTTGATACTTTAGCCGCGACATCTCGACTGACTTGCTTGTTGCCGAAAATGTGTCCAAGAATGCCTTTGCCGTCTTCACTTGTTTCTGGCCTGCTTAGCGTATTGGGCTGTTCCATGTATTGGGCGTGTTTGCCGGTACGCAGTGCGTCGAGTAAATCATCCATGCCGTTCTCAGAATCGGTGTTGTTTTGCATGCCCCGTGACAAAGCCGGTATCAGCCCTTCGACTGCCTGCCGTGTTTGGTCTTCGTTTAAACCAAAATTTCTGGATAGTTCGTTTAGCGCTGGTTTGTTCTCATTTGAAAGAAGCAAATCAAGAATATTCATTAATACTTTCCTTAGAGTCGATGCGTTTATCCTATCACTTCCGCTGGTTCAGACATAGTTGTATTAGGTCTGTGAGCTATCTATGCAGCGACTTGTAGCGCGTCTTTATAGTCCAGGCGGGTAGTATGTTGCTGTTACGCAGGTGACTGGTCGTCAAGGATAAAGGCTTCCCAGTCTTCAAGTACTTCTCGAAAATGCTTGAGCCCGGTTTTATACTGCACGGGGGCCGCTGCTGTTGCCGGGTCTGCTTTTTCAGGACCTGCTTTTCCTGAGTCTATTTTTTGAGTGTCATCGGATACGCGCTCAGGCGCGGCAACATCATCCATGTTGCATTCTATGGTGACCCCGTCGCTACTGATGACAACTGAATGCGCATTGCCAATGAATTCTCGCGACTCAGCAGATTCATCTTCTATGGCCGTAAGGTCGTCCATAAGGTCGTGGCAGATATGGTCGCTGCCTTGAACGTCGGCTTCAAGGAATGCCATAAGGATTTTCTCGCTACTGGGTCCTCGGACACGGGGCGAGCCGTCGTTGTCGAAAAACAGTTTTAGGTTTCTAGCCATCGTAAGGAGAAGCGGGTTACGCCTAGTTCGATAGCCTATCCTACTGAAACTACACAAAAATGCCAGCTTTCTTCTCAAATTCTTACAATGGACCCATGCCTGCGCGTGCACTGCCCCTTGAAACTGCATCGCGCTGGGGCTTAAATCCGCGCGAGTGGCGGTAAAGTGTCACAAACGATTCATGCAGGTGAGCAATTTCGATACTTTAGATAGCGCAGCTGCTCAAGTCTGGATAAACTGGCGCGTCAGTTTTGCGTAGAAATGCTGTCTTCAACTGACAGTAACCAACACGGAGCATGCAGTTTTATGAGCGATTTAATCGCAGATCATGTGGACATGACATTCACGATGCCGTCTGGCGAGCAGGTTCATGCTCTTAAGGATGTCAGTTTTACGTTAAAGGAAGGTGAGTTGCTATCGGTGTTGGGGCCATCGGGTTGCGGTAAAACAACACTGCTTAATCTGATTGCTGGTTTTTTACGCCCCACTGGCGGACGCTTCGAACTCAACGGGGCAGAAATCGACGGGCCGGGTGTTGAGCGTGGCATGGTGTTTCAGCAAGGTGCATTGTTCGAATGGTTAACAGTGGCTGAAAACGTAGACTTTGGCTTGCGCATGAAAAAATCACCTAAGGCGGAGAATGCGCGCAAAGTTGAAGAATGGTTAGATATTGTTGGATTGCAGGGTTTTGGCAACACGCCCACTTATCAGTTATCCGGTGGTATGCAGCAACGCGTTGCATTGGCTCGTTGTCTTATCAACGACCCTGACGTTATTTTGATGGATGAACCGTTAGGTGCATTGGACGCATTGACTCGCGAAAAAATGCAGTCTCTGGTGCTTAAAATCTGGAAGGAAACCGGCAAGACCATCATGATCATCACCCACTCAGTTGAAGAGGCTCTGTTGCTGGGTGAGCGCTTGTTCGTTATGGCACCGCGTCCGGGTCGACTACACAAAGAATATAATCTGCCGTTTGCTGATTTGGGATTGCAACAGGACTTACGGGAAGTTAAAAAACTTGATCAGTTTGCCGAGGTACGTGACGAGATACTGACCATGATCTGGAATATGGAAGAAGAAATCATGGGGAAATCCGCATGAGTGAGATATTCCAAAGCCCTCGCGGTATTTTTGTTGCAGCGATGTTTCTGGTTTTAATCTGCATCCTGGTGTGGGCTGTCATCTATGGCCGTCGACTGGCTAAGAACGAAGTTACCGACTTGGTATTCGGGAACCCGGAAAAAGCGCTCGGTGGCTGGCATTGGGTGATATCGGGTGTCGCCACAGTCTTATTGTTTTGGCTGTATTTCTCGTGGGATGCCGCCAGAGCGTTTTTCCCAAATGCTGCTAATGAACTGTGCCAGGTGGCTAAAGTTGAAAGTGCGCTCATTCCATTGCGCAGTGCTTTCCCGTTTGAAGAACGTTTGCTGCGCGGCACCACGTTATTAAACCGTGACAAAACTCAGCTTGAAATTTTGCGAAACCGGGCCAACGGTGATGCATTTGATGATGCTCAACGAGCGCAGCTATTGCCCATGGTTGATCGCTTGGTTGAGTTGCAAGCCGTTATGGCATCGCCCGATAAATTTCCCGCAGAAATAGGAGAGGCGCTTGCGGGCATTTCCACAAGAATAGATGCGGTGACGGCAAAGCTGGCATCTGGGGAAATCACCAGCGAGCAGAAAGCCGCTGTTGAATCAGCCAAAGATGGTGCGCCAAAGTGGGGCGAAAAAAATCCAGAAGTTCCGGACGACCCCGTCACTGAGCGCGGTGCTTTGTTTGAATCTATAGCACCAGAACTCACTCAAATTTCTGCCGACTTTGCAGACGTGCGTAATACCAGCCCGGCCTTTTTAGCTGAGGTTGAAGCGTTAGAAGCTGACATTGCCGAGCTTGGAAAAGAGCCTGAGGTGGTTGATGATTTTCGTAAGCAGCTAAGCAAGATGCTCAAGCGTATTGATGATGGTGCGGTGTTCCCGCCTGGAACGCTGAGCTCGGTTGAAGGCTCTCTGGCTAAACTTCATGAGGTGCAGCTGGACCAGAAGGGCAGTCTGAACATGATTGATGCCTTCGCCATGCCCGGTGGAAATATCATTGCTGGAAACACCAGTTGCAGCGAGCAGGGTTCAGGTCGATGGTTACCTAAGCCATCCGACACCTTGGGCACGTTTGCGAAAATGGCTGACCCCAACATTGGTTTTAAAAATATTCCAATGTTGTCGCTAAAGCAAAAACCGTTGGCAGAGATGGTTGGTTTCTTAGTACCTGACTTTATTGCAGACTTGGTACCAGGCGCATACCCGCGTCACCAGGCTGATGGGACGATTGGTGAAAACCTGAAAAGTAAAGTGCTCAACTTTGCTACTGGAAACTTTCCGTCAATGTCTGTACCAGTGCCAACCGGGCATATCTGGGATTCGATCATGCGCGTGGTCACCGGTTTGTTTTTTGGCATCGTGCTTGGTGTGCCGTTGGGTTTGCTGATGGGATTATCGCGGCTGGCAAAAGGTTTCTTTGATCCGCTAATCGAGCTTTATCGACCTGTACCACCATTGGCTTGGGCCCCACTCATTTTGACCATCTTTGGTATTCAGGATGACGGTAAGATCTTCCTGTTGTTTATGGTGGCGTTTGCAATCATGGTGATATCCGCTCGAACGGGTGCAACAGGTACACAGCTTTCCAAGATTCATGCATCACACTCACTTGGCGCATCGCGCTGGCAGATTCTGCGTAACGTTATTTTGCCAAATTCCTTACCAGAAATTTTAACCGGTATTCGAATTTCAATCGGTGTATGTTGGGGCACCTTGGTGGCGGCTGAAATGCTTGCGGGCACAACCGGTGTTGGCTTCGTTGAGAACGTGGCTCGAAAGCAGTCCGACTACGAAATTATTTGGATAACCATTATTATCCTCGGATTGCTGGGTCTGATGTTCGACTTGATTATGCGCTGGGTCATTAACAAAACCATCCCGTGGCGCGGTAAAGGCTAGTCGTGCGCCTGCTGCTGATCGAAGATGATCCTGAGTTGGTCGCTTACATGCGCACCGATTTGTCCAAAGCCGGGTTTGCGGTGGACGTGGCTGACAACGGTATCGACGGTGAGTTTTTGGGAGACAACGAGCCCTACGATGCGGTTGTGCTCGACCTTGGGCTGCCTCAGAAGCCAGGATTAGAAATATTAGCGGCTTGGCGAAAGAGCGGTAACCGCGTCCCTGTGATCGTGCTTACTGCCCGCGACGCCTGGTATGAACGAGTTGACGGTTTTAAAGCCGGTGCCGATGATTACCTCGGCAAACCATTTCATATTGAAGAACTAATCGCGCGCATCCGAGCTTTGATCTATCGCCGTCACGGTTCGCCAACAAACAGCATTGAAACCAAAACACTCCGGCTCGATGAAGACTCGCAGCAGGTTTCAGTTGCCGATCAAGAGCCCCATCAACTGACCGGCACCGAATTCCGTTTGCTTCGCTACATGATGCTTAACCGTGGAAAAATATTATCCAAGTCGAATTTGTCAGATCACGTCTACGACCAGGATTCTGATAGAGACAGTAATTTAATCGAAGTGTATGTTCGTCGACTACGCGAAAAAATCGGTAATCAAATGATCTTGACCAAGCGTGGCCAGGGCTATGTGTTTAACGATCCCAGCTAAGGCGTTTTTAGCTTTTGCTCGGCTTGTTTGAATCAGCCCGGTGAATTCATTAGAGCGTTCGCTGCAAGTGGGTTTGGTTGTCAGCCTTTTGTTGCTCATGCTTATTTTCTGGTGGACCGGTTCATTAGCCAGTCAACTACTGGCTAACAGTTTCGTCTACAGTCGACTCGAATCTGAGGCCGATATTCTGGCCGCATCGATTGATTATTCTGAAGTCTCTATTGGCCAGCCACGACTCAGCACCGAACGGCTCAACCCGGCTTACGACAAGCTAAGCTCGGGAAAATTTTACCTGGTGCACTTTCGCGACGGTGATGACTTTGTCTCGCGTTCCGCGTGGGAGCAGGCGCTGGACATTCCCGAATTAGCACCCGGTCAAAAACGCAAACTCTCAGTTGATGGCAAAGCGCAGGAGCCTTTGCTGTTTTGGCTAGGTGGTTTTTCAAAAAACGGCCACGAATTTTCCATCGCTGTCGCCGAAGATATATCGCCTATTCAAGCGCGTCTGCGCATATTTCAGTGGTATTTTGCGGCTATAGCGTTGCTGTTATTGCTGGCCTTGCTTGCGGTTCAACATGTCATTGTGCGCCATTCGGTGCGTAAGCTGGATGCTATCCGAAGCGATATGAACAGGCTCGAACACGGTCAGGCGGTATCGTTATCTGAAGATGTGCCAAGTGAGGTGTTGCCTTTGGTGCGAGAATTTAATCGCCTGCTGTTGCGCTTTGATCAACGCCTGCGTCAGTCACGCAATTCAGTAGGCAATCTTGCTCACTCACTGAAGGGCCCGCTTAATTTGCTGTTGCGCAATACTGAAACATCAGAGCTCTCTGTCGAGCAGCGCCAGGCATCAGTGGAACAAAATGCTGAAAGAATTCGTCAGCTGATCGAAAGCGAACTAAAGCGCGCAAGGCTTGCAGGCCGCGGGGCTGCCGGACAAATATTTGATCTGGATGCAGAACTTCCCCTGTTAGTCGGCCTGTTAGAACAAGAATATTCACATAAAAAGTTTGCTGTCCGTTGGACATTAGGGGCAGGTGTGTCTTTGGCTTACGACCGACAGGATATGCTCGAATTAATTGGTAACCTTGTCGACAACGCGGTTAAGTGGTGTGGCAGTGTGGTGCTGATTAACGTGCGTCATGCGGACGGTGTTTTATTTGAAGTTGAAGATGATGGCCCGGGTTGTTCACCGGATGAATTTAGCCGCCTGATTGAGCGTGGTGTCAGGCTCGATGAATCTGTGTCTGGGCACGGATTGGGTCTATCGATTGTAAAAGATATTGTTGATACTTATAACGGCACACTCACGTTTAGTAAGTCATCGCGATTAGGTGGGTTGCGCGTGAGTGTATTTTTGCCGGATGAGGCTTAACGCTTAGTACTTCACACTCGCACCCATCAGCATAGTGCTGACGGGTGTGAATGTTTTCGTTGCTTGATATTGCTGTTTTTAAAACACGTTAATCGAATCAAAGAACACGTTAATTTCTTCAGGTGTGAGGCCAAAACAGAGAACAGCGTGAATATAGCTGTCTTCGTAGACAAGCTGCATATCAGTTTGAATAGACGCTTGATCAAGATTGCCTGAAATACGCGACTTGCTCGTGCCGTTGACCGTGACAAATGACACATCAGGCATTGGCGTTGTGGCAAATACATCCAAAGTCACATCCGTTAATTCCAGCAAACTGCCACCAGGTGCGAAATCGGATATCAGAACGCAATTGTTGAGACCGCCAAATTCGTTAAGTTCGTTTGAAAAAATTGGGATTCGATGTCGCTGTCGCTTGTATCAACCGTCCAGTCCGAAGGATAATTCAACTGTAACAACGATGCTGTGAAGGTTGTGACATCAATGTTCTCCTTACTTAACTTTTTATAAAAGTTTGTATTGATGAGATATTAACCTGAGCACTTTACAGAACCTAGTAGTAATTACCCTTGGTTCACCTCACAGGAAAGCAACGATGGGGTGCGCTGCAGTTCACACTTTTTCATTGATGTTATTAGTCTGCGGCAGACAAATCAATTACCGGACTTTGCGGGTTTGGCCTGAACAGCACGACCATGCTGCCAATGCTTTGCACGATTTGAGATTTGGTTTTCCTGCTCATGTCCTGCAACATGGCGCTCCGTGCGTCTCTGTCGTCTGCTGCCACTTTTACTTTGACCAATTCGTGGTGGTCGAGCGCAATATCAAGTTCCCTGTACAGGGCTTCGCTGAGCCCATGCTGGCCCACTCGCACCACTGGATTGAGCGCATGCGCCTGCGCTTTAAGAAATTTAATTTGCTTTTTGGACAGTTCGGCGTTCATACAGTGGTGATCGGCTCAGCAGTTTATGGCGTAAAAGTTAGGTAAATAAAGAAGCTTGGTCATGGCGCTAGGGTTGTATTCCCCCTACACTAGGGGACCGCGTATGTGATAAGTGTAACCGCCGCAGCTGATTGTGGGTCGAGGCAAAAACAAAAGTAGTGACCGATGGCTCAAAGAGCACGAATCCGATCCTCACGTAAAACAGGCGGCGGCGGATGGTTATCGATCCAGAGCCGTCTATAAGTTAATGGAGCTGGACAAGAAAGACCAGCTTATTAACCGTGGTGCTACGGTACTTGAGTTAGGTGCTGCGCCGGGTGGGTGGACGCAATATATTGCCGAGAAAGTGGGTGATCATGGTGTTGTTGTGGCCTCAGACATTCTCTGGATGGATTCGGTGGCGAATGTAACGTTTGTACACGGCGACTTCACCGACAATGAAGTGGCAGAGAAAATCGAAATTGCTGTCGGAAAAGCCGGGGCAGACCTTGTTTTGTCTGATATGGCGCCCAATATTTCTGGGGTGGCATCAAGCGACCAGGCACGAGCCATGGGGCTTACAGAGCTTGCGCTGGAAATGGCCAGCACTGTTTTGAATAAAAATGGTGTATTTGCGGCCAAGTTGTTTCAGGGAGAGGGGTTTGATGCCTACATAAAGGATGTGCGCAGCTGCTTTAAAAGCGTGAAATTGCGCAAGCCAGCTGCATCGCGGCCACGCAGCCGCGAAGTGTATGTGGTGGCAAGGAACTTGATATCATAGCTTGGTGACTGGTTACAGAGCCGGTACGCCGGTTCACAGCCTATAAACGAAACACTGCATTGGCAGGTTTCATTGGAGTAAACATTTGAACGACCTTATAAAAAACGTCCTGCTCTGGGTAGTCATTGCGATTATTCTAATGGCGGTGTTCAACAATCTTGGTGGCCAGCGGCAACCGTCTAACACCATCCCATACTCAGAATTCCTCAGCAGCGTGCAATCGAGCAACGTCAAAAACGTGCAGTTCGACGGTGTCGAAATCACCGGTATGCGTGGTTCTGAGCGTTTCACGACTTACAGTCCAGAAACGGACAACAGTTCACTGATTGGCGAACTGAATCGCTCAGGAGTCGATTTTCAACGCACGCCGCCTGAAAATCCCAGCTTCTTGCTGAACATCTTCATCAGCTGGTTCCCGTTCTTCTTTCTTATCGGACTGTGGATTTTCTTTATGCGCCAGATGCAGGGTGGCAGCGGCGGCCGTGGCGCTATGTCATTCGGGAAAAGTAAAGCGCGTTTGCTAAATGAAGATCAAGTCAAGGTGACTTTCGCTGATGTGGCAGGGGCTGAGGAAGCAAAAGAAGAAACGGGCGAATTAGTGGAGTTCCTGCGTGAACCGGGTAAGTTTCAAAAGCTTGGCGGCAAGATTCCGCGCGGTATTTTAATGGTCGGTCCTCCGGGTACGGGTAAAACATTGCTTGCACGTGCAATTGCGGGTGAAGCAAAAGTACCGTTTTTCACGATTTCAGGTTCAGACTTTGTTGAAATGTTTGTTGGTGTTGGAGCATCGCGTGTTCGCGATATGTTCGAACAAGCGAAGAAGCATTCACCTTGCATTATCTTCATCGATGAGATCGATGCTGTCGGGCGTCATCGTGGCGCGGGTCTTGGCGGAGGTCATGATGAACGTGAACAAACACTCAACCAGTTGCTGGTTGAGATGGACGGCTTTGATGGTAATGACGGTGTCATTGTTATTGCTGCGACTAACCGACCTGACGTGCTCGACCCGGCGCTGTTGCGTCCCGGTCGATTTGATCGTCAAGTGGTTGTGCCTTTGCCGGATGTACGTGGTCGCGAGCAAATACTTCGAGTCCACATGAAAAAGGTGCCTTTAGCCGACGGCGTACGTGCCGATTTGCTGGCTCGTGGTACACCAGGTTGCTCGGGTGCCGACTTGGCCAACCTGATTAACGAAGCAGCGTTGTTTGCTGCACGTGAGAACTGCAAGCATGTGGACATGACACATCTGGAGCAGGCTAAAGATAAGGTCATTATGGGCGCTGAGCGTAAGTCGATGGTGATGAGCGAAAAGGAAAAGCGCAACACCGCGTATCACGAAGCAGGGCATTGCATTGTCGGTTACAAACTGCCTGAGTACGCTCCTGTATATAAAGTCACCATCATTCCACGTGGTCGTGCATTGGGTATGGCGTTATTTTTACCTGAAGGTGATAAGCACAGTCGCTCAAAACTCGAATGCGAATCATGGATATCGGTCGCTTATGGCGGGCGTATCGCTGAAGGCCTTATCTTTGGTGAAGAGAACATCACCAATGGTGCTGCAAGTGATATTCAGCAAGCCACTAACATGGCGCGCGACATGGTCACGCAGTGGGGCTACTCTGACAAGCTGGGACCATTGGCTTACAGCGAACCCGAAGGTGAAGTCTTTTTGGGTCGTAGTTCAGGCGCTACCCAGCAGAAGTTAAATTCTGACGAGACCATTAATGATATTGATGAAGCAATTCGGGCAATAATCGATAACAACTACGAGCGCTCAACCACTATCCTGAAAGAAAACATCGACATTTTGCATAAAATGGCCGATGCGCTTATGAAGTACGAGACCATTGATCGTGGTCAAATTGATCGACTCATGCGACGCGAAGAAGTCGGCGAGCCGGCTGATTGGGGTGGCGACAACGCAACTGGTGGTGGCACTATGTCTGGTGGTACATCGTCGAATGAATCTGAGTCTGCTGAAGACACTGACGAAGACGACGACACTCTGGATGATGGCGCGCCGAGTCTGCACTAAGCAGGCAAAAAAAGTAAGCACAAAAGCGCGGTGGTTAAACCGCGTTTTATACTGATAGCAACTGAGCCGCAGCAATGCGGCTTTTTTGTGCGCGCACAACAGGTCCAAACTAGCCTGTTTGTATGAGGTGTTGCGTTTGTTTGCCGTTCCTGTCATCTGATAAGGTGGGTAAACAAAGCATAATGTCGCCCAGCAACTATATTTACCAGTACGCATTGAAGATTTAACAGGGGGTCAGGTCTTTGATTTTGGGTCATAACAGGGGGTCAGGTCTTTGATTTTGGATCACAACAGGGGGTCAGGTCTTTGATTTTGAATGGAAATGATCCTTGCGATCGCTATCAAGGCTCTCATCCATTCAAAATCAAAGACCTGACCCCCTGTTATGACCCATTCAAAATCAAAGACCTGACCCCCTGTTGTGATCCAAAATCAAAGACCTGACCCCCCTTTTAAGTGGTGGCGGGGCAAGGTTGAAGGGTCGGACGTTGAAGTGTGGGGCTCATCATTTGAGTCTTGATCGAGCGCAAATCATGGGCATCCTTAATGTCACACCAGACTCGTTTTCCGATGGTGGGCAGTTTATTGGGCTCGATAAGGCTTTGGCGCAGGCCGAGCATATGCTTCACGCTGGAGCAAGCATTATCGATATCGGTGGTGAGTCCACCCGACCAGGCGCTGCAAGTGTTAACGAGCAGCAGGAGATCGAACGTGTATTGCCAGTGCTAGAGGCAATCGTCGAGCGGCTTGATACCGTCGTATCAGTAGACACCAGCAAACCGTCGGTTATGCGGGCCGCAGCCGCTAGTGGTGCAGGTATGTTGAATGATGTCAGGGCCTTGCGGGAGCCTGGTGCTTTGCAGGCTGCTGCCGAATTGGGCTTGCCTATCTGCCTCATGCACATGCTTGGTGAGCCCAGAACCATGCAGAGCGACCCAAAATATGCTGATGTCGTGAAAGAAGTAGCTGATTTTCTTAAAGAAAGAGTGCAAGCGTGCCGCTCTGCAGGTATTGGGGCAGATCAGTTGCTGATCGACCCTGGATTCGGATTCGGCAAAAAATTGTCGCATAATCTCGAATTGCTGCGAAATTTAGGCAAACTGGTCGATATCGCTCCTGTGCTGACCGGATTATCGCGCAAGAGCATGATCGCCGGTTTGCTGAACGACAAAGAAGCAGATCGGGTCATTGGCAGTGTTGCCGCGGCTATGCATTGTGTAATGCGCGGGGCCAGCATTATTCGGGTACACGATGTTGAGCAAACTGCTCAGGCGCTAAAAGTATTAAACGCTGTTGAATACGGCTTTTAGTATTTTTTATAAAACCGATTTTTATTGAAGTAAATCATTAACTGAAGAACAGACATGTCTAGAAAATATTTTGGTACTGATGGCATTCGCGGTCGTGTAGGGCAATTTCCCATGACTGCTGAAACCGTGCTCAAACTCGGCTGGGCCGCGGGCAAGGTGCTGGCATCAAAAGGTAACCGCGAAGTGTTGATCGGTAAAGACACTCGCGTGTCGGGCTACCTGTTTGAATCGGCTTTAGAAGCCGGACTGGCCTCTGCGGGAATCAACAGCGGGATGCTTGGTCCCATGCCAACACCTGCCATTGCGTATCTAACCAGTACGTTTCGTGCCGCAGCAGGTATCGTTATCAGTGCTTCTCACAATCCTTATTACGACAACGGATTAAAATTCTTTTCCTCTGAAGGGTCAAAACTGCCGGACGAAGTGGAACTGGAAATTGAAGCCATGATGGATGAAGACATGACCACGGTTGACTCGGCCGATCTGGGTCGTGCCGTTCGTATCAACGATGCGGCAGGTCGCTATATTGAATTTTGTAAGAGCACTTTTCCCTCAGGTTTAAAACTAACCGGTATGAAGATTGTTGTCGATGCCGCCAATGGTGCAGGCTACGACATCGCCCGTCGTGTGTTCGATGAGCTGGGCGCCGATGTAATTTCAGTTGGTGCGGAACCCAATGGCTTGAACATCAACAAAGATTGCGGCGCTACCGCACCAGACAACTTGCGTGCCCATGTGTTGTTAGAGCGAGCCGATGTAGGGATTGCGCTCGATGGCGACGGTGATCGGCTCATCATGGTTGATCATCGCGGCGAAATAGTTGATGGCGACGAGATTTTATTTGTTCTGGCTAAAGCCCGACATCAGCAAGGCACTATGGTTGGTGGAGTTGCTGGAACGTTAATGACAAACCTGGGCCTGGAGCATGCGTTAAGTTCTATGGACATTCCCTTTGCTCGTGCAGGTGTGGGTGATCGCTACGTGATGGAATTACTCAAGCAGCATGAATGGCAGCTAGGTGGTGAAAATTCAGGACACATAATTTGTCTTGATCGTGTGACTACAGGTGATGCTATCGTTGCAGCACTTGAGGTTTTGTCGGTTATCAAAAACAGTGGTGAATCGTTATCGAAGCTGCGTTCCGACATGAAGCTTTATCCCCAGGTACTTAAAAATGTACCGTTAACCAAGAAGGTCGACTTTAGCGAAAACACCGCTATCAATGCCGCGGTGAAACAAGCTGAAGAGTCACTAGGTGACAGTGGTCGAATTTTACTTCGGCCTTCCGGCACCGAGCCACTGGTGCGCGTCATGGTTGAGGGTCAGGTTGCCAATGATGTTGAACGCATTTGCGAGCAAGTTGCTAAAACGGTTAACGACGAGCTTGGCTAATATACGGAGTGCTTGTACAGAGTGCTTGTACAGAGTGCACGCCGAGAACCTGTAAGTGCGCTGACAACCAGTCAGGTGCTGGTCGCTACATCAGTCTGTCAATGGCGTTACTAACTGCCGTTAAAGATCACTACCGCGCTTGAATTCAACAGAGTTAAGGACAGTGCGAAACTGTAATTCGTTCTGGCCAAAACGATCTGTAGCGGTCGCGCACTCTACCGAGGTCACTGCGGGATTATTAAACGTGACATCGTCCGGATCGAAATAGTTGACATGCACGACGGAGGTTAAATTCGTTGTTTCCGCATCAAAGCTGTAGATATATTCAATACCAAAATTGTCCGTTGGTCCTTCAATATTCACAACAGAAACCGTATTAGTGTCCTTGGCTTCAGTGGCTTGTACGAAATTAGTGTAGGCCGTCTGAGCCCCCACATCTTCGGTCAGGATAGTCAGGGTGCCTACACACACGACCACGGTGACACTATCCAAAGCGGAGTAGAGAATTTGTTGTGATCTGGAATCGTAGTCAATTGAGTTTTCTTCTCTAATTACGAGTGAGCCTAAATCGACTGAATGGCGCCCATTGTATAAAGCAGGATTGAGTTCCGCTTCCGTGGATGTACCCTCTGTTGTTGAGGCACCTGAATCTGACCCGCCTGGGTCTGTCTCGCCTGAGTCTGTTCCGCCATTTGAGATCATGGAATTTCCGCCTACGTCAGTTCCTGAGGCGGGTGGAAGTTTAACTAAATCGTTCTGATCATCCCCTGAACTGCCGCACGCGCTTATCATCACGCTTACTATTATTGCGCTCATCACCAAAATTAATGGCTTTTTAAGGGTGGTGATCATAACTGCTTTCATTGTTTGGTTCCTTCGTCTTTTCCGGGCCTCTAGCTAACAGATTAAAAATGTTAGCTAGACATGAATACAACTTCAGCATACTTTGCCGTAACCCACGATTTTTGGGCCACACAGTCGCTTAAATTGACTTGTTGATATGGGGGCCATTCACCCGGCTTCCCGCTTTTTAGTTACCTCGCAGATAGACGACAGAGTCTAATATTGCTCTTATATGGGACTCGTTTAACCCATAGCCGTTGGTGGGTGAGCCGCATTCAAGGCTGGTCAGGGCTGGATTACTAAATGTCACATCCTGGGCAGGTAAGTAATGGGCATGCATCAGGGTTGTGTAACTAGTGGCATTAATTTCGAAGCCATAACTGTATTCGATACCGACGATGTTAGTTGGCCCCGGTATATCCTTAATCGATATGGTAAAGATACTGTCGTCTAGTGCCAGATTGTTTTCAATTAATGCCGTGTAGTTTGCGTTTGCCCCTGCGTTGTTACTTAATATGGTTAGCGTGCTGACACATATAACACCGGTAGCGCTATCGCTCGCGCCATAAAGAACTTGCGGTGTTCGCAGGTCGTAGTCGATTGGTGTGGATTGGATTAATTCAAGCGATCCCAGGTCGACTGCATGTCGACCATTTAGTAAGGAGGAATTACCCCCTCCATTGCCTGAGTTACCAGCCTCGGTTATAAAGAAGGATGGATCAACCAAGTCATTCGAGCCATCTCCAGAGCTCGAACAACCGATCAATGGTAAGCCCAGTGTCACGCTCAGCATACTGGCAAATAATAATTTTATCACTCGACTCCTTGTTCTATACCGTCTAACTCGGCCTCACCTTCAGTGCCTCGAAGGTATTCAATCGAATCTAAAATGGCGCGCATTTGCGCTTCGTTTTGGCCGTATCTATCGGTGAAGGTTGCGCACTGCGTGGTGCTTAACGCAGGATTGCCAAAAGTCACGTCCTGAGCGCTCAGGTAGTGTGCACGAACAATCGATGTGAAGGCAATCAAAGTGCCGTCTTCGGCCGTGAAGTTAGTGCTGTAAATATACTCAATACCAACATTATTGGTTGGCCCAGCGATATCGGTAACGACGACAGTTTCCGCGCCGTCAGCTTCTTCGCGTTGAATAAAGTTGGTGTAGCTGGTATTAATGCCTACATCTTCGTTGGCGATTGCTAAGGTAGCCAGGCAAAGCACTCCCGCATCCGGGTCAGCAGCTTCAAACAGAAATTGCACGAACCGGGAGTTGTAGTTAATCGGTCTGGTTTTTTCTTCATTGAGCGTCAGCGTACCCAAATCTATTCTGGTGCGGCCATTAAGCAGTGTAGGGTTAAGCGCTCCGCCAGAATCTGTTGGGTCAGCTCCACCACCACCAATGGTAAGCCCCGTTTCAGTGGTAATTACCCGGTCTTCGGGATTGTCACCGGAGGCCCCGCAGCTTGTCAGCATGGATACTGAAAGGGTTGCCGCCGCAACCGCTAAAACTGCCTTCATCGCAATACCTTTGTCATTTGGGCCATCGTTTTGGGTCAATAAGCCCAATAGCTTAACCATGTTAACCGTACATGCTTTAATCCTGGCTAAACATTGCCGGAAAACCACGTTTTTTGCTGCAATCGAATGCTCAATTTGGGTGGTTTGCTCGCATCCAGCAATTGATTTTTGGCGATATCAGCATAATCTCGATCAAGTGAACACATTTGATGAGATGCTGGACTAAGTAGGCATTAATCAGGTAATCTATCGGGTTTTGGTCGGCGAGAGTTCTTGCGTGAGCGCACGTACACCTTTAGTAGCGGGAAACTGGAAGCTAAACGGCTCCAGAGAGTCGGTTAACAGCTTGGCGAAATCTATCGTTGAGGGCGCAGCTGGCATGTCTTGCGAAGTGCTGGTATGCCCAACGTTTGTGCATTTAAGTGATGTGCAGAGCGTGGTAGGCGGTTCGAGCGTTGCGCTGGGTGCGCAGAACTGCAGCGTTGAGCAAGAGGGCGCTTATACCGGTGAAGTATCACCATCAATGATCAAAGCATTTGGCGCTCAGTATATTATTGTTGGTCATTCTGAACGTCGTGCAATGTATGCAGAGTCCAGCGCTTTGGTAGCCCAGAAGGCGCATGCCGTGCAGCAGGCTGGAATGCAACCTATAGTCTGCGTGGGTGAAACCCTGGAACAGCGCGAAGCAGGCCAGCTACAATCTGTACTTGACGAGCAGCTAGACGCGGTTATTGACCTCTTGGGTATAGGTGCAATAGAGCAAGGTGTTGTGGCCTATGAGCCCGTTTGGGCGATTGGGACCGGACGCTCTGCGAGCAGTGAGCAGGCGCAGGAAGTGCATGCCATGATCAGGCAAAAACTGGCCGTGCTTGACGCAAATGTGGCGCAGCAGGTGCGTATTTTATACGGTGGCAGTGTTAAGCCTGATAACGCGCGGGAGCTTTTTTCACAGCCCGATATAGACGGTGGATTAATAGGTGGTGCTGCCCTGAAGGCCGAATCGTTTTTGGGTATTTGCTCAGCTGCCGTCTGAAGACGTGACGATTCGGTACCAAGTACAATTCGTCACCCGGCACGATCGTTACCATGCACAAGAAAAGACACGTACAATAAGCGAAAAGTGTACAGACACTTTTTATGATGTTTACAACCGTATTAAGTTAGAAGTTTAGAGATTAACTATGCAGTCCATAGCTTTGGTAGTTCATGTGGCATTGGCCATCGGCGTTATAGGTCTTGTGCTTATTCAGCATGGCAAAGGCGCAGAAGCGGGTGCCGCATTTGGTAGTGGAGCTTCATCTACCGTTTTTGGTGCGCGAGGATCTGCCTCTTTTCTAACCCGAGTTACTACGGTAATGGCCTTTCTGTTTTTTCTGACCAGCATGACCTTGTTCTATTTGGCAGCGCACCGTGAGGGTGGTATTGCCAGTGTGACTGATTTGCCTGGTGCGCAAGAATCTTCGCCAGCCGCCGAGTCTGATTTACCTGCGATTACCCCAAGTGGTGATGCAGTGCCTGCTGCCACCGGCAATGAGAGTGACTTGCCTAGTGCCGCGCCAGCGGAAAAAGCAGAGTAACTCGCGCACTCATGTGTTCGAGTATTTTGCGTTCGATTATGAAGTCCACGCCGACGTGGTGGAATTGGTAGACACGCTACCTTGAGGGGGTAGTAGCGCAAGCTGTCCCGGTTCGAGTCCGGGCGTCGGCACCATCTTTTTGGTCTATAACCATGGCATGGCATCTTTTTTTCATTTGAATCGCTATTCGTTTGAATGGACGATTTGAATGACTCATTTATTGCCATGCTTGACCAGCTTCTCTCGTAGTGAAGTCGCCTTTGACGGTGTGCTCGATCAGCCCTGTAGGAAGAGAATCGATCAGCCTTCTGGTTGCGTAAAAAACCTTTGCGTTTTTGCAGCAAAACACTGCTTTATCTGCGATAATTGGGGGTTGGGTGCGGCTTTGCGGAGGAACTACCATGCTAGCTAACTATTTTCCAGTGCTGTTGTTCATCGCTATCGGCTTGACCGTCGGTGTTGTGTTGCTCAGTGCCGGGTTCCTTATTGGCCCATCCAATCCTGACCAACAGAAAAATTCACCCTACGAATGTGGCTTCGAGGCATTCGAGGATGCGCGAATGAAATTCGACGTGCGTTATTACCTGGTCGCCATACTGTTCATCATTTTTGATCTGGAAATTGCGTTTCTGGTTCCATGGGCGGTCGTGCTGGACAGTATCTCCGGGGAGGCTTTTGCGGCTATGGCCCTGTTCCTGTTTATTTTGGTTATTGGTTTTATTTACGAGTGGAAAAAAGGGGCTCTTGAGTGGGAATAGAAGGCGTATTGGAAGAGGGGTTCGTTACCACTTCTGCCGACAAGCTAATTAACTGGGCCCGAACCGGTTCCATGTGGCCAATGACTTTCGGTCTGGCTTGCTGTGCTGTTGAAATGATGCACGCGGGTGCGGCTCGATACGACCTTGACCGGTTTGGCGTTATTTTCCGTCCCAGTCCGAGACAATCAGACGTCATGATTGTTGCCGGCACACTGGTAAACAAAATGGCGCCGGCTCTGCGTAAAGTTTACGATCAAATGCCCGATCCCAAGTGGGTCATTTCGATGGGCTCGTGCGCAAACGGTGGTGGTTATTATCATTACTCTTACGCGGTGGTGCGCGGTTGCGATCGCATCGTACCCGTTGATGTCTATGTGCCCGGTTGTCCGCCAACTGCGGAAGCGTTGCTGTACGGCATTATGCAGCTGCAAAATAAAATTCGTAACACCAACACCATTGCACGCTGACTGGCGAGCTAAGGATTAACGATGAGTTCTCGACAACAGCAGATGTGCGAGCAACTGCAGACGCTATTTCCAGACAACGATTCGATTCATGTCGACATCGATGTGGTGAGCATGTCTGTCGCACCGGAAAAGCTGATTGAAATAGCAACCCAATTACGCGACAACCCGGCTTGTGCGTTTGCACAGTTAACCGATCTGTGTGGTGTTGATTACGCAACGTACGGTCAAAGCGAGTGGTCCACCGAGCCAACCTCTGATGCCAGCTTCAGTCGCGCTGTGAGTCCGTCGGGCGTTGGCTCGCTGACATTTAACACAGGCTTGGATATCCCCCAACTCAGTCATGCACGTTTTGCAGCAGTCAGTCACTTGTTATCGCTCGATCACAATGTGCGCCTGCGATTGCAATGTATGGCACCTGACGACGATATTCCCATGGTGCCTTCTCTTACTTCGGTATGGTCGTGCGCTGACTGGTTTGAGCGCGAAGCATTCGATCTGTTTGGTATTTTATTCGATGGCCACAACGACTTGCGACGTATCTTAACTGACTACGGTTTTACCGGACATCCGTTCCGCAAAGACTTCCCATTGATCGGTAATGTCGAAATGCGTTACGACCCTGTGAAAAAGCGTGTGGTTTATGAGCCGGTAACAATCGAACCCCGTGTGTTGGTACCGCGTGTTATTCGCGAGGACTCTAGATACGAAAGCGGTGAAGTACCAGCTGAGGAAGATGCCAACAATGCCTGAGATTCGTAACTATACCCTGAACTTCGGTCCGCAGCATCCGGCCGCGCACGGCGTATTACGCCTCGTATTAGAGATGGATGGCGAGGTTGTTGAACGTGCTGACCCGCATATTGGGCTGCTGCATCGCGGCACAGAAAAACTGGCTGAAAGTAAACCGTACAACCAGAGTATTGGTTACATGGATAGACTCGACTACGTGTCCATGATGTGTAACGAGCACGGCTATGTTTTAGCTATAGAAAAATTGCTGGGTATAGAGGTCCCCGAACGAGCGCAATATATACGAGTCATGTTCGACGAAATTACGCGCTTGTTGAACCACTTGATGTGGCTCGGCGCGCACGGTCTTGATGTCGGGGCAATGTCGATGTTTTTGTACTGTTTCCGCGAACGTGAAGATTTAATGGATTGCTATGAGGCGGTTTCCGGTGCACGTTTGCATGCAACGTATTATCGTCCCGGTGGTGTTGCACGTGATCTGCCCGACCGTATGTCGCAGTACGAAGCATCGAAGTGGCGTAGCGTATCAAATGCGGAAAAAATGAATGAAGCTCGTGACGGTTCCATGCTCGACTTTATTGAAGATTTTACTAATCGTTTCCCAGGTTACGTCGATGAATACGAAACCTTGTTAACCGATAACCGCATATGGAAACAACGCACCGTGGGCATTGGCGTTGTCTCTCCTGAGCGTGCTCTGCAGTTGGGTTTTACAGGTCCTATGTTGCGTGGCTCGGGCATTGAGTGGGACTTGCGTAAAAAGCAACCCTACGAAGTGTATGACAAGATGGAATTTGATATTGCTGTTGGCACTAATGGTGACAGTTACGATCGCTATCTGGTTCGTGTTGAAGAGATGCGCCAGTCAAACCGTATTATCAAGCAATGTATCGAGTGGTTGCGTAACAACAAAGGACCGGTACTGACCGAAGACCATAAAATCGCACCACCACGTCGTGTTGATATGAAAGGCGATATGGAAGCGCTGATTCACCATTTCAAACTGTTTACCGAAGGTTTTTGTTTGCCGGCAGGCGAAGCCTATGCGGCGGTTGAGCATCCAAAAGGTGAGTTCGGTTGTTACCTGATTTCAGATGGGGCCAACAAGCCCTATCGCCTGAAAGTGCGGGCCCCCGGCTTTGCTCATCTGGCATCCCTGGATGAGATGGCGAAAGGGCACATGCTTTCGGATGTGGTTGCCATTATCGGTACACAGGATGTTGTGTTTGGTGAAATCGATCGATGATTGTCTCAATGATTAAGGTGGCGATTAAAGCGAAGCCAAGAGGCACGGTTAAACTGACAAGTAAAGCTAAAAGGGCGAGCGCATGAGTTCCTTACCTTCAGATGTCACGTTACCAGACCCGGCGGATGTGCTGAATCAACATTCGATTGACGAAATCAATGAAGCCATGGCTTTGTTTCCGGACGATCAAAAGCAAAGCGCTGTGCTTGCAGGCTTGCATGTGGCGCAGCATCAGAACAAAGGTTTTTTAACCACTGAACTAATGGATGCCGTGGCAGCCATGCTCGATATGCCGCCAATAGCAGTGTACGAGGTCGCCAGCTTTTACTCGATGTACGAAACCAAACCGGTTGCTCGACATAACGTGGCCATCTGTACCAACATCAGTTGCATGTTGATGGGTTCAGATACCATCGTTAATCACGTTGAAAAAAAATGCGGTATCAAGCTCGGTGAGAGCACGCCCGATGGTCGTATTTATTTAAAAGTTGAAGAAGAGTGTCTGGCAGCGTGTTCTGGTGGACCCATGATGCAAGTTGATCACAAATACCACACCAACCTCACCACCGAAATGGTCGATGAGATATTGGACTCGCTGGACTGATGTGCAACTTAAATGTGCAACCCAGTGCGCCACCCAGTGCGCAAATCAGTGCGCAAATCAGTGCGCAACCCAATGGGCAACTTAAGGGCTACTAAAGCATGAGTGTTCCTCCACAGAATCAAGTTTGTTACACGACACTGCAGTTCGATGAGCCGTGGACATACGAAAATTATTTAAAAGTGGGTGGCTTTAAAGCCATTCAAAAAATCGTTGATGAAAAACTCTCTCCAGACGACGTTGTCGACATTGTTAAAGAGTCCGGGCTGCGTGGACGAGGTGGGGCAGGGTTTCCAACTGGCCTGAAGTGGAGCTTCATGCCTAAAGAGAGCCCGCAAAGTTATTTTGTGGTTAATTCTGACGAGTCAGAACCTGGCACCTGCAAAGACCGTGACTTAATAAGGTTTAATCCTTATGCCTTGGTTGAAGGTATGGTGATTGGTTGTTACGCCATTCGCGCCAGCGTTGGTTACAACTACATGCGCGGCGAATTTATGGATGAGGTGTACACGCGTTTTCAGGTTGCGTTAAAAAAATCTTACGAGGAAGGCTGGGTCGGTGAAGACATCAAAGGCAGTGGTATCGATATAGAAGTTATCGGCACGCTCGGCGCTGGCGCTTATATATGTGGTGAAGAAACCGCCTTGCTTGAGTCATTGGAAGGTAAAAAAGGTCAGCCTCGATTTAAACCACCTTTTCCAGCAGGCTATGGCCTGTATGGCAAACCCACCACCATCAACAACACAGAATCAGTGGCTTCCGTCCCGGCTATTTTGCGCAATGGCCCAAAATGGTTCGCCGACATGGGTATCGAAAAAGCTGGTGGGCAAAAGTGTTTTTCTGTTTCCGGCCATGTTGCCAAGCCAGGTAACTTTGAAATTAATTTAGGCACACCGTTTAGCGACTTGCTTGAGCTTGCCGGTGGTATGAAAGATGGGATTGCATTAAAAGCGGTTATACCGGGCGGCTCTTCGGTTCCAGTTGTACCCGGTGATCAAATGATGCAAACCAATATGGACTACGATTCAATCGGTGAAGTGGGCTCCATGTTGGGTTCGGGTGCTGTCATCGTTATGAATGAAACCACAGACATGGTGCAAGCACTGCGTCGACTATCGCGTTTTTATTTCTCCGAAAGCTGTGGACAATGCACGCCATGCCGTGAAGGAACCGGCTGGTTATATCGCATGCTGACGCGCATTGTTGAAGGCAAGGGTTTGCCCGAAGACATCGGTAAGCTTGAGGACGTTGCTGGCAAAATCGCCGGGCGCACCATTTGTGCCCTGGGTGATGCTGCTGCCATGCCAGTGCAGAGTTTTGTTAAGCACTATCGCCACGAATTTGAATACTACATTGAGCACAAGCGAAGCCTGGTTGGCGAAAAGCTTGGTGCTGTAGCTTAAGACTTATAGACACTATGAGCGACGACGACATATCGATAACCGTTGATGGCCAGCCGCTGACCGCGAAGCGTGGTCAGATGCTAATTGAGGTGACCGATGCTGCGGGCATTGATGTCCCGCGATTCTGTTATCACAAAAAGCTTTCGGTCGCGGCAAATTGCCGCATGTGTTTGGTTGAAGTGGAAAAAGCCCCGAAGCCGCTTCCTGCTTGTGCAACTCCTGTCATGTTAGACATGGTCGTCAAGACTAAATCAAAACTTGCCCGCGAAGCCCAGCAGGGCACCATGGAATTTTTGTTGATCAACCATCCCCTGGATTGTCCCATTTGCGATCAGGGTGGTGAGTGTGAATTGCAAGATGTTGCTATGGGTTATGGTGGCAGTGCATCGCAATACACGGAAGGCAAACGTGTTGTGATGGACAAGTATATCGGTCCGTTAATCGCGACCGAAATGACCCGCTGTATTCATTGCACTCGTTGTGTTCGCTTCGGCGAAGAGATCGCCGGTATACGCGAACTGGGCGCCACTGGGCGTGGTGAAGATGTTCGCATTGGCACATACATCGAAAAGTCGGTTGTCTCTGAAGTGTCTGGTAACGTCATTGATATTTGTCCGGTGGGTGCGTTAACGGCACGTCCATCTCGTTACACCGCGCGCCCATGGGAACTTAATCAAGCCCCGGCAATTGCGCCACACGACAGTGTTGGTTCTAACGTGTTCGTGCATATCGACGGCTATAAGGTCAATCGCGTAATCCCGCGTGAAAACGAAGCGGTAAACGAGGTCTGGATTTCAGATCGTGATCGCTTTAGTTATCAAGGCCTGGGCAGCACCGACCGTGTTACCAAACCGATGGTGCGGGTTGACGGTGAGCTGCTTGAATCAGACTGGTCCACTGCATTAGATAAAGCTGCTGAGATTTTAAAAGCGGGTGGTAACGAATTGGGTGTATTGGCTTCACCTTCGCTACCGATTGAAGAATTGTTTGTAACACAAAAGCTGGCACGAGCAATGGGTTCTAACAACATTGATCATCGTCTGGGACAAACTGATTTTGCCGCACAAGATCAAAGCCCGGTTATGCCATGGCTGGGTATGGAGTTATCTGAGCTAGAAACTTTAGATGCCGCTTTGCTGGTGGGTTCTAATATTCGTAAAGACCAGCCCATTGCAGCTCTGCGTTTAAGAAAGTCTGCGTTAAAGGGTGGCAGAATCAGTTTTATCAATCCTAAAACGTTCCCCTTGCATTTTGATGCGCAAGAATTAATAACCGTGCGTTACGATCACCTGGTCAATGAGCTGGGTTGTGTGGCAAGTGCTGCTGGTGCCAACATTGGCGCACTAGACAACGCACCGAAGTTTGATGTAAGCGAACAACATCAGCGTATTGCTGATGCATTAAAAGATGGCGAGCGCACGGCTGTGATGCTGGGCAACATCGCTGTGCAGCATCCCTCGTTTGCGCAACTACGATATTTGGCCGGCCAGTTATCGGTTGCAACCGGTGCTACGTTTTCCATGTTGCCAGAGCGGGGCAATACCGCTGGTGCCTGGTTAGCAGGCGTAGTGCCTCATCGTTTAGCCGGTGGTGACGCTGCGAGTAAAACCGGTATGCACGCGCGTGACATGCTGGAAAAAGGCTTAAAACACTTTTTGCTGGTTGGTGTTGAACTTGAATTTGATGCGGCAAATCCGGCTATGGCTGTAAGCACGTTAAGTAAAGCGGATGGTGTGGTTAGCATCAGCGCTTTTTTAAGTGACTCTTTACGTGAACATGCTGATGTCGTTCTGCCTATGGCAACGTTTCCGGAAAGCTATGGCACCTATGTTAATGCTACTGGTAATTGGCAAACTGCCAAAGGTGTGTCTTTGCCACCAGGAGATGCCAGACCAGTATGGAAAATCATGCGTGTGCTGGCCGAAGCACAGTCACTGTCAGGCTTTGACTACGAGAGCCCTGAAACGCTGACCCGTGAAGCTCAGCAAGCATGCAGTTCGGTGAAACTGAATAACGTCACTGACATGAAGGGTGTGAGCTATGTTGGTCACTCCAGCGACGCGTTACTAAGAGCTGGCGAAACACCAATCTACGCAACTGACTCATTGGTGCGTCGTTCCCAGCCCCTGCAAAAGTCAGCCGATGGCAAGCAAGCGTTTGCGTCTATGGCGCAAAGCGAACTTGATCGCTTAAAACTGAACGATGGCGATACAGTTAACGTAAAGCAGGGAGGTGGTCACGCAACTTTGCCTGTTCGTTTGGACAACGCAGTGCCGGTCGGTTGTGTGTGGGTGCCGGCAGGATTGCCGCAAACTCAAAATCTGGGTGAGGTGTTTGCAGCGGTTGAGGTGCAAAAAGCATGATTGATGGAATCCTCTTAACCATTGTCACCGTACTCAAAATTCTTCTGGTGCTGGTGCCGTTAATTGTCAGCGTGGCTTATCTGACCCTGGCTGAACGTAAAGTCATTGGTTCAATGCAAGTGCGCGTTGGACCAAACCGGGTTGGTTGGAAAGGCTTAGGCCAGCCTTTCGCCGATATGTTTAAGTTGATGACCAAAGAGATCATCATCCCGACTAACTCTTCCAAGTTTTTATTTCTTGGAGCGCCGATTTTATCGCTGGCGCCGGCCTTGGCAGCATGGGCTGTAATACCGTTTGCAGATGGCTGGGTGTTGGCCGATGTCAATGCAGGCCTGCTTTATATACTGGCCATGACATCGCTTGGTGTTTACGGCGTTATCATCGCTGGCTGGGCATCCAACTCCAAGTACGCGTTTTTAGGTGCCATGCGCTCAGCGGCCCAAATTGTTGCATATGAGATCGCCATGGGCTTTGCGCTTATTGGCGTATTAATGGTGGCGGGTAGTTTGAACCTGGGCGATATTGTTCGGGCTCAAAGCGGCGGATTCTTCAGCTGGTTTTTAATTCCATTGTTTCCACTGGCTGTTGTTTATTTTATTTCAGGTGTTGCAGAAACCAATCGTGCACCGTTTGATGTGGCCGAAGGCGAATCAGAAATTGTCGCAGGATTTCACGTCGACTACTCGGGCATGGCCTTTGCGGTTTTCTTCCTGGCTGAATACGCCAACATGATTATGATCGCGGCCCTTACCGCCATATTGTTTCTTGGCGGCTGGATGTCTCCCATTGATGGCTTCGGTGATGGCATCCACTGGTTTTTGATTAAGACGGCTTTCTGCCTGTTCTTATTCTTATGGTTCCGCGCCACTTTTCCACGCTATCGTTACGACCAAATCATGCGACTGGGTTGGAAGGTGTTTATTCCAGTGACCATTGTGTGGATTGCGGTTGTTGGCTTTGCGATTTATTTCGAACTTGGCCCCTGGTTTCAAGTGCGCGCTAACGGGATGCTCTAATGACTGGCTCTATTAAAGATTACGTCAAAACGTTTGCGCTTTGGGAATTGCTCAAAGGCATGCGCTTAACGGGTAAGTATTTTATTTCTAAAGGGATAACCATTCAGTACCCTGAAGAAAAAACGCCACAGTCGGCGCGCTTTCGTGGCTTGCATGCGCTGCGTCGCTATCCCAATGGAGAAGAGCGATGCATTGCCTGCAAGTTGTGCGAAGCGGTGTGCCCGGCACTGGCCATTACCATCGAATCGGAGCAACGCGCCGACAACACGCGCCGCACAACGCGCTACGACATCGATTTGTTCAAATGTATTTTTTGTGGTTTCTGCGAAGAGGCTTGTCCTGTCGACTCAATCGTTGAAACTCGTATCTTCGAATATCACTTTGAAAATCGCGGCGAGCAAATCATGACCAAAGACAAGTTACTTGCCATTGGTGACAAGTACGAAGATCAGATCGCCGCTGATCGCTCTGCAGACGCTGCGTTTCGCTAGGATACTGCCCGTGAGTTTTGAACTGTTTATATTTTACGTGTTCGCAGCCATTCTGGTGTTTGCCGCGTCCAGGGTTATCACCGTAAACAATCCGGTGTTTGCAGCCATGTTTCTCGTGCTGACATTTTTTACCTGCGCTGGTATATGGATGCTGCTGGAAGCAGAGTTTCTGGCCATCACACTAGTACTGGTTTATGTCGGTGCCGTGATGGTGCTGTTTTTGTTCGTTGTGATGATGCTGGACATCAACGTGGCACCCTTACGCGAAGGGTTTGTTAGTTACCTCCCGGTCGGAGCCTTGGTTGGTGCCATCATGCTTATTGAAATGGTTTTTCTGATCACCCAACGCTATTTCAAAAACGAGCAGTTTCCAGCACCGGAGCGGGCCGGGGCAGATGTCAGTAACACCCAGGAGCTGGGCCGCCTGTTGTATAGCGAGTATCTCTTCCAGTTTGAAATTGCTGCCGTCATATTGTTGGTTGCGATTGTTGCGGCTATTGCCTTAACCATGCGTCACCGACCAGATACCAAGTATCAAACACCGTCAGAGCAAGTTTCCGTGACTAAATCAGATCGTTTGCGCGTTGTGCAAATGCCGTCTGAAAAACGCTAAGGGCTGGAATTACAGAACATGATTTCACTGTCTCATTATTTAGTGCTAGCCGCGCTGTTGTTTTGCTTAAGTGTGGTCGGCATATTTTTAAATCGTAAAAACGTGATTATCCTGCTCATGTCGATCGAACTGATGTTGTTGTCGGTTAATTTAAATTTTGTCGCGTTTTCTCATTTTCTGGGCGATGGTGCTGGCCAAATATTTGTTTTCTTTATTCTTACGGTAGCTGCCGCAGAGGCGGCTATCGGTTTAGCGATCTTAGTGGTGTTGTTCAGAAACAGACAAACCATTAATGTTGCCGACCTTGACCACTTGAAGGGGTAGGACATGAAATTTTTCTATACCCTTATTCCACTAGCGCCATTGTTTGCGGCGATCGCGGCGGGTTTCTTTGGCAAGCGTCTGGGTCGGGTTAACTCTCACCGTGTGACTATTGCCGGGGTTGGCCTGGCCTTTTTGCTTTCCTGTGTGGCGTTCTTCATCGTTGTTATGGGTGATGCACCGGTATTTAACGAAACGCTGTACACCTGGATGGTCAGTGGCGGCATCAGCTTTGAAATCGGCTTCATGGTTGATAACCTCACCGTACTCATGATGCTCGTGGTGACTTTTGTCTCGCTCATGGTGCATATCTACACCATCGGCTACATGAACGAGGACCCGGGCTATCAGCGCTTTTTTAGCTATATCTCGCTATTTACTTTCTCCATGCTCATGCTGGTTATGTCGAACAACTTTCTGCAGTTGTTCTTTGGCTGGGAAGCTGTGGGTTTGGTGTCTTATCTGTTGATTGGTTTCTGGTTTAAAAAAGAGACTGCGATCTTTGCCAATATGAAGGCTTTCCTGGTTAACCGTGTGGGTGACTTTGGGTTCTTGCTCGGTATTGCCGGTATCGTTTATTACACCAATAGTTTGTCGTATACCGATGCATTCGCTGCCAAAGATGCCATAGCAGGGCAGACCATGACACTATTGGGCGGCATCGAATGGCAGGCCATTACCGTCATCTGCATTTGTTTGTTTGTCGGCGCTATGGGTAAGTCCGCGCAAGTGCCATTGCACGTGTGGTTGCCCGATTCTATGGAAGGCCCGACACCGATCTCGGCACTGATACACGCGGCCACCATGGTTACTGCTGGTATTTTTATGGTGTCTCGCATGTCACCGCTGTTTGAATTGTCTGAAACGGCATTGAGTTTTGTGCTTATTATCGGGTCAATCACAGCGCTGTTTATGGGCTTCATGGGCATTATTCAAAATGACATCAAGCGTGTGGTTGCCTATTCAACTCTCTCGCAGTTGGGCTACATGACAGTGGCCTTGGGTGTGTCTGCTTATTCGGCTGCCATCTTCCATTTAATGACGCACGCGTTTTTTAAAGCGCTGCTGTTCCTTGCTGCAGGTGCTGTCATTATCGCTTTGCACCACGAGCAGGACATTCGCAAAATGGGTGGCCTGAAAAAGTACATGCCAATCACTTATTGGACATCCCTGATTGGCTCATTGGCTTTGATAGGTTTTCCGGGCTTGTCCGGGTTTTTCTCAAAAGACATCATTATTGAAGCTGTACACAAGTCCACCATTACCGGTGCTGGTTTTGCGTATTTCTGTGTGCTTGCTGGTGTGTTCATTACGGCTTTCTATTCGTTCAGAATGTTCTTTCTGGTGTTCCACGGCAAAACTCGCATGGACAAACACACCGCGGAGCATGCACATGAACCACCTGGTGTTGTTACCTGGCCACTCATCCTGTTAGCCATACCGTCTATTGTCATTGGCTGGATGACAGCGAGTAGTGTGGTGTTTGGAGACTACTTTAAAGGTGCAATTGAGGTACTACCTGAACACGACGTTATTGCCAAACTGGGTGAATATCACGGTGGACTGGGATTCATCGTACATGGGTTCCAAGGGCCTGCAGTGTACTTGGCAGCTGCGGGTGTGATTTGCGCCTGGGTGTTTTATCTTGTGTCTCCGGGAATACCGGCCAAAATCGATAGCAAGCTGGGTTTCTTCAGACGCGTATTGGAAAACAAATACGGCTTTGATGATTTTAATCAAACGGTGTTTGCGGCTGGCAGCGTAGGTTTAGGTCACAAATTATGGAAAGTTGGCGACATGGGCATCATTGATGGCGCCATGGTTAATGGTTCTGCAAAAGGCGTGGGTCTGTTCGCAGGCTTTGCCCGATTCTTTCAATCGGGTTATTTGTATCACTATGCGTTCGCGATGATTGTTGGTTTGCTTGGCTTGCTGACATGGTTCCTGTTCAACTAGTGGGCTTGCCACTAGTTACTCCATTTTTGGTATGCAAGATTAGTATGCAAGCAAACAACATCAACATGCACTTATTCGGACTGAAGCCGTGACAGATTCCAGCTCAATCATTCTCAGCTTGACCATCTGGATTCCCATACTCGGGGGTCTGGCAATCATTGCCATGGGCAATGCGAAGTCGCGGCCATTTGCGTTAGGGGTATCGGTTCTCACTTTACTCGCAAGCTTGCCGTTGTATTTGGGTTTCGATAAAACCACGGCGGCGATGCAATTCACTGAAAAGGCTGCCTGGTTAACCAGCTTTGATATTAACTATGCGCTGGGTGTCGATGGTATCTCCATGCCACTGATCATTCTGACTACCTTGATCAACGTTATTGTGGTGATATCGGCATGGGAAGTCATCAAAGATCGACCAGCAATGTATCTGGGGTCGTTTCAGATCATGACAGGCTTAATGGTCGGTGTGTTCTCTTCACTAGACGCTATTTTGTTTTATATATTTTTTGAAGCCACGCTAATCCCGATGTTTTTAATTATCGGTATCTGGGGTGGGCCAAATCGCGTTTATGCGACTGTAAAGTTTTTCCTTTACACCTTTTTGGGTTCAGTGTTCATGCTCATCGCCCTTATCTACTTATACGTGGAAGGGCAGACCTTTAGCATTCTTGGCATGCACACACTTGAACTTGGCGAGCAGCAACAGTTCTGGATTTTCCTTGCGTTCTTTGCAGCCTTTGCGGTCAAAATTCCGATGTGGCCGGTCCACACATGGTTACCAGATGCGCACGTGGAAGCACCGACTGCAGGCTCTGCCGTACTGGCGGCCATTATGCTGAAAATGGGTGGCTATGGCTTTTTACGATTCAGTTTACCGATTACCCCCGATGCCAGCGCGAAGCTGGACATATTCATGATCACGATTTCACTTATCGCGGTGGTTTATATCGGTTTTGTCGCCTTGGCGCAGCGCGACATGAAAAAGCTTATTGCTTATTCATCGATATCGCACATGGGCTTTGTCACCCTGGGTATTTTTATCGCGTTTATCTTAATTGGCAAAGGCGATACAGCAGGGGTTGAGCTGGGCATTGAAGGTGCAATCATGCAAATGATATCGCATGGTTTCATCTCGGCTGCCATGTTCTTGTGTGTCGGTGTTATGTACGATCGAGTGCACAGTCGTGAAATAGCAGACTACGGTGGGGTGATTAATACCATGCCGTACTTTGGTGCGTTCATGATTTTCTTTTCCATGGCTAATGCAGGCTTGCCGGGCACTTCAGGTTTTGTTGGTGAATTCATGGTCATACTGGCTAGCTTCAAAGCCAATTTCTGGATTGCTTTCCTGGCCGCGTTAACGCTTATCCTGGGTGCCGCTTATACCTTGTGGATGGTAAAGCGCGTGATTTTGGGAGAGATAGCCAACGACAAAGTGGCAGCGCTTACCGATATTAATCGCCGTGAGTTCTGGATGCTGGCCATATTGGCCTTGTTTGTTCTGTTGCTGGGCGTGTTCCCAAATGTGATTGCCAGCGTCATGCATGTATCGGTTGAGAACCTGGTGCAACACATTTCAATTTCAAAGTATTAGGCGCGCAACATGGATAATATACAGATTGCTACGCCAGAAATTTTTCTACTCACAGCCACGTGTGTGGTGCTGGTAGTAGGCCTGTTTCTGAAACCAGAGCAACGTCAACTTAATTACTGGATGGCGCAGGCAACATTGGTGGTGACGCTCATCATGTCCTCATCCCAAATCGGTGACGCTCCGGCTTCGGCCTTTTCTGGCGCTTACGGTGTCGACGTCATGAGTGCAAGTTTAAAAAGCTGGATACTGGCCATTGTGTTTGGTGGATTTTTGTATTCACGCGATTACCTGAGCGAGCGCCAAATTGCTCGGAGCGAATATTATGCATTAGGTTTATTTGGTACAGCGGGCATGATGATCATGGTGTCTGCAACCAACATGCTAACCATTTATCTGGGTCTTGAATTATTGGCCCTGTCGCTATATGCGATGGTGGCTTTGGATCGCGACAATTCATTTGCAGCAGAAGCTGCCATGAAGTATTTTGTACTCGGCGCTTTGGCATCAGGCATGTTGCTGTACGGAATCTCCATGATTTATGGCGCAACCGGGTCACTCAATCTGGCTGTGGTAAACGAGGTGCTGGTCGGTGGCAGTGATCGCAGTGTCGGTGCACGATTCGGGCTCGTGTTTGTGGTGGTCGGGCTGGCGTTTAAACTGGGTGCTGTGCCATTTCATATGTGGGTGCCAGATGTTTACGATGGTGCGCCAACATCAGTGACCTTGTTTATCTCCACAGCGCCTAAAATTGCAGCCTTTGCCATGCTAATCAGGCTATTGGTTGATGGCTTGCCTGTCTTGCATGCTGACTGGCAGCAGATGTTGTCGATACTGGCAGCGCTTTCCATGATAGTGGGTAACCTGGTGGCCATTGCGCAAACCAACATCAAACGTATGCTGGCTTACAGTACGATTTCACACGTGGGCTTCCTGTTGATGGGTATCGTAGGTGCCAGTGCAGAGGGCTATAGCGCTGCCATGTTTTACGCCATCGTTTATGCCTTTACGACGCTGGCAGCATTTGGTGTTCTTCTGGCCTTGTCTCGCGATGGCTATGAGGCGGTCAACCTGAATGACCTGGCAGGCCTTGGCAAACGCAATGTATTACTCGCTGGCGTTATGATGCTTGCCATGATCTCGCTGGCTGGCGTGCCACCTTTGGTAGGCTTTTATGCAAAGCTGTCAGTGCTTAAAGCGGCTATCGGTGGTGGTTACATGTGGTTGGCCATTGTCGGCGTGTTTATGTCGGTAATAGGTGCGTTCTATTATCTGCGCATCATCAAGCTGATGTTTTTCGACGAGCCCATTGTTAAAGCCGAAGTTAAAGCAGCTTCCGATGTTTCCGCAGGTTTAGCCGTTAATGGATTGGCGCTCGTGGTGTTTGGAGTGATGCCAGGCCTTATAATGGGTGCGTGCGTTGCGGCTTTTGGTTGATTGTTCGCGCTAATTAGGCGAAAGGGCTTGTCTCAGACAGATAACTCCCCTATAATTCTCCGACTCAGGTGCGGGGTGGAGCAGTCTGGCAGCTCGTCGGGCTCATAACCCGAAGGTCGTAGGTTCGAATCCTACCCCCGCTACCAATTTCTCGTAGGTTTAAGTTTATTTCCCGATTGAGTTTACCGCCGAACCTACGACCTTCGGTCGCATGCGGATGGCCGCCCCGTTCGAATCCTACCCCCGCTACCAATTTCTCGTAAGTTTAAGTTTATTTCCCGATTGAGTTTACCGCCGAACCTACGACCTTCGGTCGCATGCGGATGGCCGCCCCGTTCGAATCCTACCCCCGCTACCGCTGAGCTTTCTCTGGTTCACACCCTAATGTTCTTCGTCTCCAATTTTTTTTAGTTTCCCTGACATATGTGTTCCCTAGTCCTTTTCTGTATCCGTGTGTAGCTTAGGGGAATACCCTGGTTTCTTTTGATCGTAACGCTCTATACTTTATGGTTGTGATAGTTGAACGTCCGCATGCAAAGTAATCGATTAAAAGGAACTGTTGATGCTAAAACAACTAATCGTGCTGGCACGTCTTGCAATAACCGGCGTTACTGCGCTCATGTCAGTCGGGTGCGCCAGTTTTCTGAATTCGCCAATTACCTCGGTAACCATCGACAGCAACCCGCAAAACGCGTCATTTGTCATTAAGGATCACAACGGAGAGGTGATTCATTCTGGCACTACCCCAGAAGACGTGCTGCTGCATAATTCTAAAGCCATGTATCAACGAGCTCAATACTCGGTACGCTATGAGCTTGCCGACTTGCCGCCGCAGACCACCGAACTTAACGCGACTTTATCGCCTTACTATTTTGGCAATTTGTTTTTTTTATACCCTGGCGTATTCGGGTTTCTCGTTATTGATCCTTTCACGGGGGCGATTTACGATTTACCGCAAGCTCACTCTGTTGATCTGAACGCATTGAGTAATAACTCGCTAAGCAATGATACGTTGCGCAATGACGCCAGCTCACTGAATCCTGCAAGTGATTTGATCACTGTGACACATGGGCGTGGGCAATGATCAAGCAATTACTGACTTTGGTTTTAGCTGTTGCTTTTACAACGTCCTGTTCACTGGCGCCGATTACACCCAGAGTCGATGCAGCGTCGGTTGGCAAAGGTGTTTACAAAATTGAAAATAATGTTTCCCCATCATCTTTCAGTGTCATTTATGGGGCTGGCGAAAAGTTTGATGTCGGGTTAGATCTGGAATTAATCATGGCTACGGCCTGGGGGCGGTACAGTTTTCTGAATAACCCGAATGGCTTTTCTTTAGGAGTAAATGGTGGTGTTTTTGTGGGCGACGCAGATGTAAAATCCAACGGTTATTTTTCTGGCTTAATTGCCAGTAATCAGTGGAGCCCAAAATTCAGAACCACAGCCAGTGTTCGCTATGCCGAGCTCGACTACCAGTTTAGCCCGGAAAATAATAATAGTAATTGGTTCAGTTGGGATGATGCTGTGTTTTTTGACAATGCCGAAGAAGGCTCGGCCAATATACAGGCAGACTTAACATTATCCTTTCTGGTAAAGCCCTATATTGAATTAGCCCTGGGTGCAGTGTGTCAGCATCTACCCAGAGTTAAAGACTCAACACGAAGTTCCGAGGGGTGTGTTCCGACGATTGGCTTTTCTTACTATCGTCTTTAGTTAATAGTGGTTAGCCTAACTTTATCCAGTTGCCATTTTTTTTGTTTGAACTAACGGCAGCACTGATAAAAGCGATACCTTCGGCACCTTCTTTAATGCCCGGGCAAAGCGTATCAATGGATTTGCCATCGCGTGCTGCATAAATTGCTTCGGCAGTTTCTTTGTACAGTGTGGCAAAGCCTTCCAAATACCCTTCGGGATGGCCTGCCGGTATACGAGATACCTCGTTAGCCACATCGCTGGCGCCAGGGCCTGCACGAGTGATTAGTTGCGTTGGCTCACCAAGCGGTGAATACCAAAGTTTATTCGGTTCTTCCTGTGACCAGCTAATACCACCTTGAGACCCGTACACGCGCAAACGCAATCCGTTTTCATTACCAGGGGCGACCTGGCTGGACCACAACATGCCTTTAGCGCCACCTTGGTAACGTAACATCACGTGCACGTTGTCGTCTAATTGGCGTCCTTCAACAAACGTATGTAAGTCCGCGCAAAGTGATTCAGCTGTAAGTCCAGTGACAAAGCCTGCCAGGTTAAAGGCATGCGTACCAATGTCGCCGATACAACCACCCGCGCCAGAGCGCGCAGGATCGACGCGCCAGCTTGCTTGCTTTTGTTCGGTGGCTTCAAGTTCAGTTGACAACCAGTCTTGTGCGTATTCCACTTGCACCACGCGCATATCTCCCAGCTTGCCATTGGCGATTAATTCGCGTGCCTGGCGAATCATCGGGTAGGCGGTGTAGTTGTGCGTTAACATAAACAACGCGTCCGAATCGTTAACGAGGTTCACGAATTTTTTTGCATCGCTGGCCGTGGAGGTTAATGGCTTATCGCAAATAACATGAATGCCACGCTTCAGAAATTCTTTGGCCACGGCAAAATGTAAGTGGTTTGGGGTAACAATGCTGACAGCTTCAATACCGTTTTTTAATCGTGCTTCGCGAATGGCCATCTCTTTAAAATTGCCATAGCTACGATCTTCTTCGATACCTAAATCCAGTCCGCTGAGCTTGGATTTTTCTACGGTGGATGAAAATGCGCCTGCCACTAACTCATAGTGATCGTCTATACGTGATGCGATACGGTGCACGCCACCGATAAATGCATCCCGGCCACCACCGACCATACCTAGGCGAATTCTGTCTGGTTTGGCTTGAACGGCCATGCGTATAACTCCAGGTTAGTAATGTATAACTTATAAGATGCCATGTTGTTTGCGATTATTCAACTTAAACCAACCAGCTCGCTGGTTTGCGATGTTGAGCTTATGCCGTTTGAGCCAGGGTGTGTTCGTCGGGTACTTTGGCACCAGTCATGAAAGCGACAGCATCTGACATGGAATGTTCTTTAGGGTCGATGACGCACAGGCGCTGGCCCAGTCGGTGTATATGAATTCGATTTGATACCTCGAAGACGTGTGGCATGTTGTGTGAAATTAAAATGATAGGAATTCCTCGCTCGCGAACATCCTGTATCAGTTCGAGAACTCTGCGCGACTCCTTAACACCCAATGCGGCGGTTGGCTCATCCATGATGATCACCTTGGAACCAAACGCGGCTGCACGTGCTACAGCAACGCCTTGCCGTTGTCCTCCGGAAAGTGTTTCAACCGACTGTGAGATATTCTGAATGGTGAGTAATCCGAGTTCTGACAATTTGGCCCGAGCCTGTTTTTCCATTTCTCTTCGATCGAGCATGCGCAAATGTTTGCCTAACATTCCAGGCTTGCGTAGTTCGCGTCCCAAAAACAAATTATCAGTAATTGAAAGAGCAGGAGAGAGTGCCAGATTTTGATAGACAGTTTCAATGCCGGCATCACGTGCCTGAATAGGCGAATTAAACTGGACCTCCTGACCATTTAACCAAATCGAACCACTATCGGCTCGCATTGCGCCAGAAATCGCCTTGATCAACGATGATTTGCCTGCACCATTGTCACCAATCAAACCCAGAACTTCACCCGGATATAAATCAAGGTCGGCGTGATCGAGGGCAACCACCCGACCATAGCGTTTAGTCAGTCCGCGAGCTTTAAGTACCGGCTGTGACTGGATCATGTTGACACCTTTCTAATCCATTGGTCGACAGCAACCGCGAGTATGATCAGCAAGCCAATAAGCAAATATGTCCATTGCGGGTCGGTACCAATAAGCCTGAGCCCTAAAGAGAATACACCGACAATTAACGCGCCGAACAACATGCCCAGAATGGAACCACGCCCGCCAAACAAGGATATGCCACCAATCACCACCGCGGTTATTGATTCGATGTTAGCGAATTGGCCAGCGGTGGGGGATACAGAGCCAATCCGACCAATGAGTGCCCATCCAGCCAGCGAGCATATAAGTCCGGCTACAACATAAACAGAGATCAGTATGCGTTTGGTTCTGACACCACTTAGCTCGGCAGCTTCTATGTCATCACCTACGGCGTACACGTGCCGACCCCATGCGGTGTAATTGAGAACATAAGATAACAACAGGACTAATAAAACCAGCGCAATAACACCGTAGGTGAAAACTGCACCTTCGTATTTAATTTTGCTACCAAAGAATTGCAGTATTTGCGCTTTCTCTGCAATGTCTTGCGAGCGTATGGTTTCATTGGCAGAATACAAATAGTTTGACGCCAAAACAATTTGCCACATGCCTAAAGTGACGATGAACGGTGGCAGCCTTACAATCGCAACCAATACACCGTTGATGTAGCCGCACAGCGCGCCAACTGCAAAGCCACTTAGCACTGCCAACTCTGCAGGTAAGCCATATCGAAAAGTAAATTGCCCCATCACCACAGAAGAGAGAACCATAATAGCGCCGACCGAAAGATCGATACCCGCCGTTAAGATAACCAGAGTTTGTGCAGCGCCAACAATACCGACGATGGCGACTTGCTGCAAAATTAAGGTAAGTGCAAAGGGCGAGAAAAATTTCGGCCCCAGATAAAAACCGAACCCGGCAACAGATGCCACTAATACGATTAGTGGCACCAAAGACGGATTTTGATGGAGTGTGCTTTGTATCCAGTTTAATAGGCCGTTGCGCTCGTTGTCGAAAGTTGCTATGTCATCGGCGCTCTCATCAACGCGCGCTTTTGCACCTTCATCAGCGGCTCTGGCAAGTGTTGCATCGTCGTCTTGTGTTGACAAATTTTTATTCTCCAACTAAAAAACGGCGCTTTTAACGGCGCCGTTTTAGTTTACTGCTATCGTATAGAGACTACAACTTAGTCAAACTATCCCCAGCACTTGTCAGTGCCTTCAGTTGTGTCGATTGAATCAACACCATCTACAGGTTTATCTGTAACCAGGTTAACGCCTGTGTCGAAAAAATCCAGACCTGGGGTATTTTCAGGTTTGCTGCCATCTTTGGCCCATGCTGCAATGGCTTCTATGCCTAACGATGCCATTAACAATGGATACTGCTGAGAGGTTGCACCAATAACACCGTCTTTAACATCTGCAACACCGGGGCAACCACCATCAACAGAGACTATCAGGACATCGCCTTCACGACCCACAGCTTTAAGCGCTTCGTAAGCACCAGCGGCCGCAGGTTCGTTGATGGTGTAAACAACATTAATACCCGGGTCTTTGGTCAGGAGGTTTTCCATTGCCTTACGGCCACCTTCCTCGTTACCGGCTGTAACGTCGTTACCCACGATACGAGGGTCAGTTTCGTCACCCCATTTATTAGGATCACCCAGATCGATTCCAAAGCCTTGCAAAAAACCTTGATCGCGCAGTACGCCAACTGATGGCTGGCTAACTGCCAGGTCAAGCATGGCGATTTTAGCGTCTGCAGCTGCGTCGCCCATTGCTGCGGCCGCCCATGAACCGATTAGTTCGCCGGCTTTAAAATTGTCGGTTGCAAAGGTTGCATCGGCAGAGTCGATTGGCTCCAGAGGTGTATCGAGCGCTATTACCAGTAAGCCTGCATCACGGGCTTGTTGTACTGCCGGCACAATGGCTTTGGTGTCGGATGCGGCTATCAAAATACCTTTTGCACCATCGACAATGCAGGTTTCAATCGCTGCAACTTGACTTTCATGGTCGCCGTCAACCTTGCCGGCGTAAGACTTTAGTGTTACACCCATCTCTTCCGCTTTTGCCGTTGCACCTTCTTTCATTTTTACGAAGAACGGGTTCGTATCTGTTTTGGTTATTAAACATGCAGCTGTTTGTGCTTGTGCCAGCGTCGCCGTTCCTAAACTCAATGCAACTGCTCCGGCCGTGAGGCACAGAAATTTAATGGGTTTCATACGGATTTTCTCCAAGTAATTGTTTGTGATGAGTTCAAAATTAGTCTCACATGCAGCGAGTTGGCTTGTCAATTGAAGTCCGGCCGACAGGAAGCTTGATAACTGATTTAGTTTTTGCGGTAGGTGCAAATTGAACCACTTTCCGGTAGACGGTTAATATTGCTCTAAGTCGTATTTGTAACTGATTTTCGGAGGGATTTGTGCGCCAATTCTCATTCGAAATGTTACATGCTATCTTCATCGGTGGACAAATTGCGTGGTACGCCGATATCACAGTTGTTGCGGAAGACTAAAGACTGGTTTGTTGTACCGCCTTGTTGAACTTAAGGATATGCAATGAATTCTTCCTCACTGATTGAAGCTCGAGGCCGATTCGGAGGTAATCATAGATTGAACAGCTATAACCTCCCAACTAGTACACTTGCACTGGTATTGGCGGGTGGTCGTGGATCGCGCCTGCATGGTTTAACTGACTGGCGAGCTAAACCTGCAGTGCCATTTGGTGGCAAGTATCGGTTGATTGATTTTGCATTGTCGAATTGCCTAAACTCAGGTATTGGCAGAGTGGGTATTCTGACCCAGTACATGTCTCATTCCTTAAACCAACACGTACAACAAGGCTGGGGCATGACCACACCTGATGGTGCGCCCATGATGCAGTTACTCCCTGCACAGCAACGCACAAAAGAACATAACTGGTATACTGGTACCGCCGATGCAATCTATCAGAACCTGGATATCATACGAGGGTACGGTGCAGAATACGTATTGGTCCTGGCTGGTGATCACGTTTATAAAATGGATTACCGACCTTTGTTAGAAGAGCACGTTCGTACCAATGCCGATATGACGATCTGCGCAATAGAAACGGGTGCTGAAGAGGCGAAACAATTTGGCGTGCTAAGTGTTGATGAAGATGGTTCTGTTTTACGCTTTACTGAAAAACCGGAACAACCTGAAACCATTCCTGGCAAAGATGGAACGTGTTTATCGTCGATGGGTGTTTATGTTTTTAATGCCAAGTTCTTATATCAGGAATTAATCGATGGGCACGAAGGTAAGGGCTCTGGTGATGATTTTGGCAAAGATGTTATCCCGTCATTAATTGGCAAACGTAAAGTTATGTCTTATGCGTTTCGGGATGAAGTCAAAGACAAGCCAGCCTACTGGCGCGATGTTGGTACTCTGGATGCTTTCTGGCAAGCTAATCTTGAACTTATCGGCGTTGTACCACCGTTAAATTTGTACGATAACGATTGGCCTGTAAGAACTTTTGTTACTCAGTCACCTCCGGCTAAATTTGTGTTTGATGCAGAAGATCGGTGCGGTGCTGCGGTTAATTCAATGATCTGCGATGGATGCATAATCTCGGGTGCCAGCATCAAAAATTCGGTTGTGTGCAACAACGTCCGCGCGAACGAACGAACCGAAATAGACGAATCGGTGTTGCTACCTAACTGTGTTATCGGTGAACACTGCAAACTTAAACGCGTGGTATTAGATCGATACTGTGAAGTTCCTGCAGGCATGAGTATTGGCTACGATCTGGAGCTGGATGCCAAACGGTTCCATGTGTCTGATGACGGCATTGTGTTAGTCACGCAGCAAATGATTGAGCAGCTTAAGTCCGATTTTGACCGAGCGGTTGCGTAACGCGCTGTTTGCGCAAGTGTAAATACGGTAGCCTGACACCTAAAAGAATGCGTGGCCTTTTTAATCTGCTAGGCTTGGATAAATGAGCATTTCAAAAAACGGCCGCTTAGTTGTTGTGGTCGGCCCCAGTGGTGCTGGTAAAGACAGCATACTCAAAGCTGCACAAAAACACTTCCAAACTAATCCTCGTGTCGAATTTGTTCGACGTGTGATTACCCGTGAGTGTGATCCTGCCAGTGAAATTCATGACAGCGTTAGTGAACCGGTATTTTTGGAAAAACTAACCGCTGGTGATTTCGCCGTTTGGTGGCAGGCGAATGGCCTGCACTACGGATTGCCAGTAAGCGTAAAGCAGGGCTGCGATGCTGGTCAGTTAATAGTTGCTAATGGTAGTCGCGCAGCCATCCCGGATATTCGAGACAAGTTTCCCGGGCAACTGGTTGTTGTGCACATAACAGCCACGACTGAGATATTGTCTCAACGTTTGGAAAATCGTAGCCGTGAAGCCGCCGCTGATATTGCCAAACGACTGCAACGCAACCAGACTATTGAACCTCTCACCGGGTGCGATGTCCTGACCATTGACAACAGCGGCGAGCGCATCGTAGCCATACAACAATTTATCACCCTGCTGGAATCCTTGAATTAATAGGGACGGAGAATTAATGGGGACGGAGGGATTTGTTATTGTCCACAGATTCTCTGTGGACAATAGCAAATCCCTCCGTCCCCATTAATGTTGTCATCGGTGTTAATGTCGCAGCATTTGCATCACAGACTCAGTAGGTAATACGCATGAAAGTTGGATTTATAGGCTTGGGAAATGTCGGTGGAAAATTGGCTGGCAGTTTACTGCGTAACAATATTGCTTTGACCGTACGCGATTTGGATAAGGCAGTCGCTCAGCCGTTTCTCGACGTAGGGGCGTCTTGGGGTGAATCACCACAGGCTATGGCACAAGAGTGTGAACTTTTAATTACTTGTCTTCCATCACCAGCGGCCAGTGCAGCAGTGCTTGAAGCCGATGATGGTTTATTGGCCGGGTTGTCGGCGGGCAAAATTTGGGCTGAGATGAGCACCACTGACGAAGCTGAAGTGCTGCGTCTGGGAAAGTTGGTGCAGGCCACCGGTGCGGCGGCTGTGGATTGCCCGGTATCGGGTGGGTGTCATCGTGCTGCAACGGGCAACATTGCCATATTCGCGGGTTGCGACCGTGCTGTGTTTGATCGCATGTTGCCAATATTAACCGTCTTGGGCAGACGCGTATTGCACACAGGCGAACTTGGCAGTGCTTCTATATTAAAAGTAATGACTAATTATTTGGCTACGGCGAATTTGCTGACTTTGTGCGAAGCCTTAACCACCATGAAGGGTGCTGGACTCGATTTAGCCACCACGTATGAAGCTATTCGAATTTCATCGGGCAATTCGTTTGTGCATGAAACCGAAAGCCAGGTTATTTTGAATGGTTCGCGTGATATCAATTTCACGATAGACCTTGTTAGAAAAGATATAGGTTTGTTCCAGCAGGTGGCAGATCGTGCGAACGTGCCGTTGGATATCAGTCCTGTGCTAATCGATATTATGCGTGACGGTGAAGAGCGTTTCGGACCGCGTGAATGGTCACCCAACATCATAAAACGTTTGGAGGAAGCTACCGGACTGTCCATTCTCGCGGATGGGTTCCCTGCCGATATAGTTGACGATGAACCTGAGGAAGCAGGCTTTGAGGTCATCCCCCATAACCGCGCATAATGTAACAATGGGGACGGAGGGATTTGTTATTGTCCACAGATTCTCTGTGGACAATAACAAATCCCTCCGTCCCCATTGTTAGGTATTGCATTGTTAGGTATTGGTCAGTCGGTTTAGGGGGACCTTGAGCATCACATTGCCTTGCTCGTCTTTAGGTAGATTGCCAGCGCGCATATTGACTTGCAGGGAGGGAATAATCAGTTTAGGTGTGGACAAGGTAGCATCGCGTGCTTCTCGCATGGCAACGTATTCTTCTTCGGTTTTGCATTGTTGCAAATGAACATTTTTTCGTTGTTCGCCAATGGTAGTTTCCCACTTAAACTCGCGCCCGTTCGGTCCATAGTCGTGACAAACAAAAACGCGTACCGCGTCGGGTAAGCTCAATACGCGTTGCATTGATTGATACAGCTCTCTGGCATCACCACCAGGAAAATCTGCTCGGCCAGTGCCGCCGTCGGGCATAAAAAAAGTATCACCAACAAACACAGCATCGCCGATAACGTGGGTTGTACAGGCAGGCGTATGACCGGGCGTGTGCAGGACTGTTGCTGTTAATGAGCCGATTGAGTATGTGTCGCCCTCAGCGAACAACTCATCGAACTGCGAGCCATCGCGCTGGAACTCTGTGCCCTCATTAAATATTTTACCAAAGGTTTCCTGTACCAATGTTATTTGATTGCTGATACCCAATTTGCCACCGAGTTCTTGTTGTAGAAAAGGTGCTGCTGATAAATGATCAGCGTGTACGTGCGATTCTATTATCCACTCAACGTTCAATTTAAGTTCGCGAACTTTGTCTATGAGCAATTTGGCATTGTGGTATTCGAGATTCCCCGCGGCGTAATCAATGTCGAGAACGCTATCAATAATGGCGCAGGCGTTTGAATTTGGATCTTTTACAATGTAGGTAGCTGTATTGGTTGTTTCGTCAAACAGGGGTATCACTTGCGGTGACACACTGAGATCTAGCGAGGGTAGTGGTTTGATATTCATGAGCAACGCAGCCAAGTATTTGGTACTGTTCAGATTAAGTCGTCATTATCGCATAGATGCAAAAGAGGCACGGCAATATGGGAATCAAACAAAGTTTAGAAGATAAATACACGGCCGAGACAGGTCATGTGTTTATGAGCGGCACTCAAGCTCTGATTCGATTGCCAATGGTGCAAATGCGCCGTGACAGAATCAAAGGCCTTAATACAGCAGCTTATATATCAGGTTATCGTGGGTCTCCGTTAGGTACTTATGATCAACAGTTACTTCTCGCCCAGTCACATCTTCAAGCGCTCGACATAAAATTCCATCCCGGTGTTAACGAAGATTTAGCTGCGACCGCTATCTGGGGTACACAGCAAGTGCCTCTGATTGAAGACGCGCAAAAGCAAGGTGTGTTGGGTATTTGGTATGGCAAAGGTCCCGGAGTTGATCGTTGTGGTGATGTCTTTCGACACGCTAACGCTGCAGGTTCCTCGGAACACGGTGGCGTCTTGTGCTTGGCAGGCGATGATCATTCTGCAAAATCATCCACGGTACAACATCAATCTGATCATGCGTTTATAGCCGCACGTATGCCCATGTTGTACCCGTCTTCGGTTCACGAATTTGTAGAGCTGGGTTTGCTTGGCATTGCTTTATCTCGATACAGCGGTTGCTGGGCAGGCTTTAAACTTATTTCTGACACGGTAGAAACCAGTGCAGTGGTGAGCATTGACAAAGAAATGATGGACATCCATATACCAAACGACTTTGAACTTCCAGAAGGTGGTCTCAACATTCGTTGGCCGGATGCGTTTGCTGATCAGGATGTGCGTTTGCACGAAATGAAAGAAAAGGCTGTGTTTGCTTTTGCCCGTGCTAATAACATTGACCAATGGGTGCTCAAGCCCCATCGCAAACGCCTGGGTATTATAGCTTCAGGCAAAGCGTATGAGGATACTCGTCAAGCGTTGCAACAACTGGAAATAGATGAGTCAGTCAGTGAGGTCATTGGGTTGCACCTGTACAAAGTGCGCATGCCGTTCCCACTTGAACCAACGGGTGTTTGTGCATTTGCTGATGGTCTGGAGGAAGTGCTGGTGTTAGAAGAGCGCCGCGAGATTATTGAACAACAACTTAAAACGGCGTTGTATTACCAGGAAAAACGTTCGCGCATAGTTGGTAAGAAAGATGAACATGGTAATGATTATTTGCCAACAGCTGCCACTTTATCTGTGTCCATTTGCATGCGTGCTATCGCGACGCGCTTGTTAAATCTGGATATTGATGAATCACTCAAAGCCCAGTTACAAGAGCGGTTGAGCGAGCTTAATAACAACACGCAAAAACAGTTGTTGCACAGTACGCCCACTGAGCGAAAACCATGGTTTTGTTCTGGTTGTCCGCACAATACTTCAACCCGTGTTCCGCAAGGCTCAAAAGCGCTTGCCGGAATTGGTTGTCACTTTATGGTGCTGTGGATGGACAGAGACACTGAAACGTTTACCCACATGGGTGCCGAAGGCGTACCGTGGACGTCGGTTTCTCATTATGTCGATGACAAACATCGTTTTGTTAACATCGGCGATGGAACTTACTATCATTCTGGTTATCTTGCCATTCGAGCGGCAGTTCATTCCGGCGCTAATTTAACGTATAAAGTGTTATACAACGATGCGGTTGCTATGACCGGCGGGCAGTCCATTGATGGTGGATTAACACCGACCCAAATAACCCATCAACTCAAAGCTGAAGGTGTATCACCCATTTATCTGGTGACGGATGAACCTGAGCAGTATTCGTCTAACAACGTTGCTGAAGGTGTAGTCATTCGTCATCGTGATTACCTTGATGAAGTAATGTGTGATCTTCGAGAACGCACTGGGTGTAATGCGATTGTCTATGTTCAAACGTGTGCAGCTGAAAAGCGACGACGCCGTAAGCGTGGCTTAATGGTGGACCCTGACAAGCGGTTATTTATAAATTCGGATGTATGCGAAGGGTGTGGGGACTGTTCCACACAGTCAAATTGTGTCTCCGTAGAGCCCCTTGAAACACCGTTGGGTCGCAAGCGGCGCATCAATCAATCCAGTTGTAACAAAGACTATTCTTGCATCAATGGTTTTTGCCCCTCATTTGTCACCTTAAAAGGTGCCACGTTGAAACGCCGGCAAGCTCAACAGATTAAAACTTCTCAAACGCTGCCCGACCCTGTTGTTCCAGCGCTCAATAACAACAGTTGGAATATTTTGATCACAGGCGTTGGCGGTACTGGTGTGCTTACCATCGGGTCAGTGTTGGGCATGGCGGCGCACATAGATGGGCACGCTGCCATGTTGCTGGATATGGCCGGCCTTGCGCAAAAAGGCGGGGCTGTGCAAAGTCATGTGCGAATAGCAAAGTCTCCCGAGCATGTCACCAGTGCCCACATTGTGCCGCAGGGGTGCGACTTGTTGTTTGCTGCCGATGCTGTGGTGGCTTCATCAAAGTCGGCTGCCGAACTACTCGATAACAAACGTACCCATGCGGTTGTCAATACAGCCTCCACACCTATAGCCGACTTTGTTTTACAACGCGACCTGGATTTTAGTGATGATAGCGTAGCGTTAGTCATTAAAAAGCAGGTAAAAAACGCTGAACACTTTCGTGGCTTTACTCAGGTGGCAGAACAACTAACCGGTGACGCTATCAGTACCAACATATTGATGCTGGGCTATGCCTGGCAACAAGGCTTGGTGCCCGTCTCTTTGCACGCGTTGCAATCAGCGATTACTTTAAATGGTGTTGCTGTGAAGTCAAACCTGAGAGCGTTGCACTGCGGCAGGGTGTTAGCCGCGAAACCCGACACGCTTTCGGCATTGCTAAACGAACCTGCAACCATCAGCGCCAGCAAAACCGCGGCAGAAATCATCGAGCATAGAGCCGAGCATCTCATGGCCTATCAGGGACGCAAGCTTGCTGCTAAATATCAAAAAACGATAAAGCAACTCAGCGATTGCATTGTTGAAAAAGGACTTAACCCCGAACTACTCAATATAGCTGCACACAATTATGCCCGCGTACTCAGCTACAAAGATGAATACGAAGTATCACGCTTGTACGCTTTGCCCTCGTTTCAACGAAGTCTGCAAGATCAGTTCGATGGGGACTACACAATAGAATTTAATCTTGCCCCACCCATGCTGGGTGGTATTGCGCCGAACGGACGGCCTAAAAAACGTGCGATGGGTCCGTGGGTTATGTCCTTGTTTAAGCTACTGCAGCGAGGCAAAGTGTTGCGAGGTACGCCTTTGGATGTGTTTGGTTACACGAGGGAGCGACGTCAGGAACGGCAATGGGTAACCTGGTATGAGCAAGACTTGCAGCGCTTATTAACTGAACTAACGAAAGACAATCAAGCTGTCGGCGAACATTTGCTGGCAGTGCCGGATCAGATTCGTGGTTTTGGACCGGTAAAAATGCAGGCAATGCTGGCGTGTGAAAAACGTCGGGTGTCATTGTGGCAGGAATTTGAAGCGCCCAAACCCATCGACCTGACGTCTGCGGCTTAACAGGAAAATTGACTGTGTATGCCACTGGTTTACGATTTGGCCGGGGCGAAGACATTGATGTATTACCGGGGGACAAACCAGCGACGGAATTGGTCGGGCTCCAGATGACGCATTAGGCGACAAACTCTCGTCATTCTTCCAATACAGGGGTCACATTGAGGCGTTATTTTGGTCTCCACGTGATCGGTGCAAAATAGGTTTGATCTGATGAATGCTGCCTGCAAACCTGCTTGAAGACTCTACGAGCAAGTAAAATAGGGCCATACGGGTTGTTTAGGGGTCATCGGCATTCAATTTGCACCTGATAATGGCATTAATTGGCCTCGCACAATTGCGACGTCAGACGTCAGCCTGTTATACTTAGCGGCTGAATGCGTGAACTCCCTCATTACGACAGCAACGCGCATAGGAGAGCAAGGTTGAGTCAGTCGTCTATTGGCAGCGGTCAGTAGGCAAATTTGATTGATTCGCCATACAATCAGAATTTTTAAAAAAGGCTCCCCTAGGGAGCCTTTTTTTTGGTGTGAGCTTCTGAGCTGGTGCTAGAACTTTTATTGGAGCAAACATGCGACGTGTGTCGCCAGGTATTGAAACTGTTATCGAACCCGTGGTCAGTGGTTTAGGGTATGAATTCGTCGGCGCACAATTTGGCCAGGGCGAAAATGGCCAGACGTTGCGAGTCTTTATAGACACCGAAAATGGGGTGGTTGTTGAAGATTGTGTTGCCGTCAGTAAACAGCTCAGTGCTGTACTCGATGTAGAGGACACAATAAAAAGTGCTTATCAGCTCGAGGTGTCATCTCCCGGGGTTGATCGGCCATTGTTTACGGTTAGTCAGTTCAGTGCACAAAAGAACGAAGTAGTAAAAGTAAAAATGGCAGTAGCGGTTGACGGACGTCGCAATTTTAAAGGCCGCTTGGTTGATGTTGAAAACGAGGCGGCAATTATCGAAGTTGATGGTATTGACTACGCGTTGCCGGTTAGTGATGTAGAAGAGGCGCACTTGGTAGCTAAGTTGTAGCTGCCGGACTTTAGTCGCGATATTGAGTAGCGAGATTGGTAGCGAACTTTTTTAAAAATCAGGCGCAAATGCTAAAGCGCAGGAGAGTGATATGAACGAGACAATGAGTATGGTTTGGGCAGTAGAGCGCGGCAACGCGTCAGGGCTATGAGGCTCTCTCACCATGAGTAAAGATATTCTGCTCGTCGTTGAGACGGTTTCAAATGAAAAGGGTGTTGAGGAAAGAATTATTTTCGAAGCGCTTGAATCTGCACTTGCGTCCGCGACTCGAAAGCGTCACGGGCAAGACATTGAAGTTCGTGTAGCGATTGATCGGGAAACCGGCGAATACAAAACGTATCGGCGATGGGAAGTGGTAGGTGATGACGAAGAGCAGGAGTTTCCGTTCCGTCAAATCACGATTTCTGCCGCGCAAGTCGATGAGCCAGATCTGGAGTTGGGTGGGTACACCGAAGAGGAGATCGATTCGGTTGACTTTGGCCGTATCGCTGCTCAAACAGCCAAGCAAGTCATTGTTCAAAAGGTCCGTGAGGCCGAACGAGAGCGAGTTGTCGATGCCTATAAAGAACGCATTGGTGAACTGGTTATGGGCATCGTCAAGCGCCTTGAGCGTGGTGGTGTGTACCTCGATTTGGGTGCCAATGCCGAAGCTTATATCTCGCGCGAAGATATGATTCCTCGTGAAGCTGTTCGACCAGGTGATCGACTTCGTGGTTATCTTAAAGATGTTCGCAGTGAACCCCGTGGGCCTCAACTGTTTGTATCGCGCACTGCTCCAGAATTTTTAATTGAACTGTTCAAGCTGGAGGTACCCGAAGTGGGGCAAGGTGTGATTGTGATTAACGGCGCTGCCCGTGATCCAAGCGCACGAGCCAAAATTGCGGTGTCATCGCTAGACCCAAGACTCGACCCGATCGGTGCTTGTGTTGGTATGCGAGGGTCTCGTGTTCAAACAGTATCAAATGAATTGGCTGGTGAACGGATAGATATCATTCCTCACCACGATGACCCGGCGCAGTTTGTTATTAACGCCATGGCGCCTGCTGAAGTAAAAGGCATCGTGGTTGATGAAGATAAAAAAGTCATGGACATCGCTGTCGAGAACGAAAAGCTCTCGTTAGCCATTGGACGTGGTGGTCAAAACGTACGCTTGGCATCTGAGCTTACGGGCTGGGAACTAAACGTGATGGATGAAGCAGCTGCTGATGAAAAGAGCGAAGCCGAATCAAAAGTGACCGTCCAGGTGTTTGTTGATGCACTTGATGTGGATGAAGAAGTTGCACTTATTTTGGTGCAGGAAGGCTTCACCACAGTTGAAGAAGTGGCCTATGTGCCACGTGAAGAATTGCTCGATATTGATGAATTCGAAGAAGACATTGTTGATGAGCTTCGAAGCCGTGCGCACGATGCACTGCTGACTAAAGCTATTGCAACTGAAGAGAAGCTGGACGGCAACACCCCAACAGCTGAACTTATTGCAATGGAAGGTATGAACGAAGAGCTGGCCTTGGATATGGCCAGTCACGGCATTCAAACGGTTGACGATCTTGCTGATCAGTCCATAGACGACCTGATGGTCGTTCAGGATATGAACGAAGAACTCGCTGGCCAATTGATTATGAAAGCACGCGAAAGCTGGTTTGCCGAGGAAGAGGCAAGCGAGTAAGGTCGCGATAGCGGATAAAGTAGAGATTCAATGGCAGAAGTTACAGTAAAACAACTCGCTCAAGTGGTCGGTACGCCGGTCGAGAAGTTGCTCGAGCAGCTTAAAGACGCGGGTGTGGAAAAGTCTGGTGAAGCAGACATGATTTCTGACGCTGAAAAGCTGACCTTGCTTTCGCATCTGCGCACCTCGCGCGGTGAGTCTGGAGGTGCGGCTGGCGGTGCAAGCAAAAAGATCACGCTGCGCCGTAAGAGAGTCAGTGAGCTTAAAACTGATGCTTCTGGTCGACGCAAAGTTAATGTTGAGGTACGTGGACGGCGCACCATTGTTAAGCCCACAGTTGCAGAAGAGGCAGAGGCGGAGCTTGAAGCAGAAGCAGAAGCATCTGCGGTTGATGCAGTTGCAACAGACACGACCGCAAGCGATGAGCAGGCTACCGTTGCTGATGTAGCAGCTGAGACCTCAGCTGATGCGAATACCAGCGACACGGATGCTGATGCAGCAGCCAAAGCTGAGGCCGCGGCTGCTGATGCAGTGGCTGCTGAAGTTGCACGCGCTGCAGCACAAGGGGCAGGCCAAAGTCCAGAAACTGGAAATGATTCAGCAGAGTCAACAGAGGTAGCAGATGCACCGGCACCTGCAGAACCCGCCGCGCCCGCTGCGTCAAGTGCGAGTGATCGCATGCGTTTGCAGGCAGAAGAACAAGCCCGGGCCGCAGCAGAGCGACAAGCAGAGAAGCAAGTCGCGGCTGAGCGCCGTCGTGAAACAGAAGAAACGCAAAAGCGTGACGCCGAACTTCGCGAAACCCAGCGTAGCGCTGAAGAAGCTCAACGTCGTGCGGCGATGGAAGCGCAACAGGCGGCCAGTAGCAACGATCGTGGTGCTGGTGGTGGTGGCAGACCTGATAAGAAAAGCCGCAAAGGCAAAGGTGGCGGTAGTCATGGTGGCGGTGGTGACACACGTTATGGCCGTAATCAACTGCATGTTGCGAAGGGCAAGTCTGGTCGGCGTAAAGGTAAGCCGCGTCGTGCACTTCCAGCTAATTTTGAATCCAAACATGCCTTTGAAAGACCAACCGAGCCGGTTGTACGTGAAGTAGAAGTACCCGAAACCATCACGGTTGCCGAGCTTGGTAATCGCATGGCGGTCAAAGCCAATGAGGTGATTAAGTCAATGATGGGTATGGGGGTTATGGCCACCATCAATCAGATTCTTGATCAGGACACCGCTATTTTGGTTGTCGAAGAAATGGGTCACACGGCTATTCCGATGAGTGCCGATGACATTGAAGCGGCATTGGCAGAACGCATCGCTGGTATTGCTTCAGCCGATGCAGAAGCCCGGCCTCCGGTTGTGACGGTTATGGGTCATGTTGATCATGGTAAAACATCCTTACTTGATTACATCCGAACATCGCGGGTGGCTTCTGGTGAAGCTGGTGGTATCACCCAACATATTGGCGCTTATCAAACAGAAACCGATAACGGTGTGATCACTTTTCTTGATACGCCTGGTCACGCAGCGTTTACGTCGATGCGTCAACGTGGTGCGCAGGCAACCGACATTGTGGTGTTGGTCGTTGCAGCAGACGATGGAGTTATGCCACAAACCATTGAAGCGGTTGAGCATGCACGCGCATCCAACGTGCCGTTGGTTGTTGCCGTAAACAAAATGGATAAAGAAGGTGCTGACCCTGAGCGTGTTCGCAACGAATTATCGCAACACGAGGTTATATCGGAAGAGTGGGGTGGTGACACACAGTTTATTCCGGTGTCAGCGATAAATGGTGATGGTATCGATAAACTCCTTGATGCTATTACCTTGCAATCAGAAGTATTAGAACTTACCGCGGTATCCGAAGGCAGTGCCAGTGGTACGGTCATCGAAGCGACTCTTGATAAAGGCCGCGGCCCGGTTGCCACTGTGTTAGTACAAAACGGTGTGCTCAAGCGCGGTGATATTCTGATTTGTGGTGCTGTTACGGGTCGTGTTCGTGCGATGTTTGACGAAGACGGTAACCAGCTTGAAGAAGCCGGGCCATCGACACCAGTGCAGGTTCTGGGCTTATCGTCTACACCCAATGCCGGTGATGAAATGCTGGTTGCGGCAGACGATAAAATTGCCCGTGAGCTTGCCACCTTGCGTGAGGACAAGAGCCGCGATGCGCGTCTGGCCGGCAGGAAGATGACCAAGCTCGAAGATGTATTTACCCAGTACAACAGTGGTGTACCAAGTTTAAATCTTTTGGTTAAGGCTGACGTAAAAGGCAGTTTCGAAGCCATCCGCGATTCACTGGAACGTCTGTCAACCGAAGAGGTCAGCATTCGTGTCGTTGGCGGTGGGGTTGGTGGCATAACCGAATCAGATGCAAACCTGGCGGCCACGTCTAATGCAATATTGGTCGGCTTTAATGTGCGCGCCGACAGTGCTGCACGCCGACTCGTGCAGGAGCTGGATATAGACCTACGCTATTACAGCGTTATCTACGAGCTCATTGACTTAGCCAAATCGGTCGCCGGCGGCATGCTAGCGCCTGAAGTACGTGAACGCATCATTGGTAATGCAGAAGTTAAGGACGTGTTTACCTCGCCCAAGTTTGGACAGATCGCTGGCTGTATGGTCATTGACGGAGTTGTGCGTAAAGACGAACCTATTCGCGTGTTGCGTGACAGTATCGTTGTGTACGAAGGCGAACTCGAGTCACTGCGACGCTTCAAAGATGACGTAAAAGACGTGCACATGGGAACCGAGTGCGGTATCGGCGTTAAGAACTACACCGATGTTCAACCGGGTGACATTATCGAAGTGTTCGAACGCACCGAGGTGGCTCGGTCGCTCTAATGCCTAACGAATTTCCTCGATCGCATCGCGTTGCTGACTTTATTCAACGCGAAATTTCTGACCTTATCCGTACCGAACTAAAAGATCCGCGAGTCTCCGAGATGATCACCGTATCGTCTGTGGAGGTCTCGCGCGATCTGGGTACAGCCAAAATCCACTACACCATTATGGGCGCTGAGCCTGGTGAACGTGAAGACACCGAAAAGGCTTTGAAAAATGCCGCCGGCTTTTTACGTAAAAAATTAGCACCTCGTTTGAATACACGTTCGGTTCCGCAGTTGCGTTTTTATTACGACGACTCGATTGAGCGTGGGGCGCACATGTCTGCCTTGATAGACGATGCGGTAGCGTCCAACACGACCGATAACGAAGCTGCAGTCGATACTGGAACCGGCGCTGACACATCAGTCACAAAAGATGGCCCGTCGTAAACGCGGTCGCGATTTGCACGGCATTCTACTGTTCGATAAACCCGCTGGCGGTAGTTCTAATCAAGTGCTGCAAAGAGTACGTCGCCGATTTGATGCAAATAAAGCCGGGCACACTGGTAGTCTTGATCCGCTGGCCACCGGCATGCTGCCTATCTGTTTTGGTGAAGCAACCAAGCTTTCCAGTTTTCTTATAGATGCCGCTAAAGGCTACGAAACCACGCTCAAACTTGGTGTGCGAACAGACTCGGCTGATGCCGACGGGGATGTTATCGACACGCAACCGGTACCGGACGATCTTGATCTGGCCGGTTTCGAAAAAACTGTCGCAAACTTTCGTGGTGAGCAGCTGCAAATACCGCCAATGGTATCGGCTATTAAAGTTAACGGACAACGGCTCTACAAGCTGGCACGCGAAGGCATTGAAGTTGATCGAAAACCTCGGCCGGTGACTTTTTATGAGATTCAAGTGCTGGCATATGATCAAGCTGCGGGTGAAGCCCGTCTGTCTGTCAGCTGCTCGAAGGGCACCTACATTCGCTCTCTGGTAACCGACATTGGCGATAGCATTGGTTGTGGGGCACACGTGAGCGCCTTGCGCCGTACATTTGTCGCGCCGTTTGCGGGCTTGCCTGTGTGGGGTGAATCTCAACTGGACCAACACAGCAACCCCGATAGCTTACTGATGCCAGTGGATGCGGGCCTGCAGCACATGCCTAAATGCACTCTGGACGCAACGGCGACACAGGGATTTTTTCACGGCCAGCAGGTCATTCCGGAGGAAATTTACCCCATTGATCAAGCGCTTGGCGAGTATTGCCGGGTTTATGGCCCAAACGGGCAGATACTGGGTCTTGGCAGCTTTGCGCCAGCCGGCAAGATAGCCCCAAAACGCGTGTTGCAAATGGCTTGAAGTGTTATAATAGCGGGTTACATAAACCGTAGTTAAACCCATAGTTGGAGCTATATATTTAATGTCTTGTCTCAGCGCTGAAGCAAAGGCGGAAATTGTCAAAGAACACCAGATCGACTCTACGGACACAGGGTCACCGGAAGTTCAAGTTGCATTATTGTCCGCACGAATTACACACCTTACCGATCACTTTAAAGCCCACAAGCACGATCACCACTCTCGACGTGGACTGTTGCGTATGGTTAACCAACGTCGCAAACTGCTGGATTACCTGCATCGTAAAGATGCCGGCCGTTACCAAAACCTGATCAAGCGCCTCGGCCTCCGCCGCTAGTCGCCGCCCCTAACCGCAAAGGAAATCCAGTGACTCATTCAAAAACTTTTGAGTACGGTGCCGATACCGTCACTCTGCAAACCGGTGAGATAGCTCGCCAGGCCACATCCGCGATTGTTGCCAGCATGGGTGATACGGTCGTGTTGGTCACCGTAGTTGGACGTAAGGAAGCAAATCCACACCAGAGCTTTTTTCCGTTAACCATTAACTACCAGGAAAAAACCTACGCAGCCGGAAAAATCCCGGGCGGGTTTTTTAAACGAGAAGGCCGACCCGCTGAAAGTGAAACACTCATATCGCGATTAATTGACCGTCCGTTACGTCCATTGTTTCCAAAAGGCTTCATGAACGAAGTGCAGGTTATCGCCACGGTCATGTCGCTGGATCCGCAAATCTCTGCTGACATACCAGCCATGCTGGGCGCGTCTGCCGCGTTGGCATGTTCTGGTATACCATTCGCAGGCCCAATTGGCGCTGCACGTGTTGCTTACACCGACAACGCTTATATCCTTAATCCTACTGTTGAGCAACTTGAAACATCCGAGCTCGACTTGGTTGTAGCGGGAACAGACAATGCGGTCCTGATGGTTGAATCAGAAGCTAATGTGCTGTCTGAAAAAGTCATGCTTGATGCTGTTATGTTTGGTCACGAGCAAATGCAAACCGCTATCACTGCCATTAAAGAATTGGCCAGCGAAGTTAATACTCCTGCATGGGACTGGCAAGCGCCTGCCACCGACGAAACTCTGGCATCCAAAGTTGCAGACACTATTAAATCCGATCTGACCGCTGCATACAGTGTTGCTGACAAGATGCAGCGTCAGGATGCAGTGGGTGCAGCTCGTGACAAAGCTGTTGACGCACTTGCGGCTGGCGAAGGCGAGGGTGGTTATTCAGCAGGCGACGTCAAGAAGGCGTTTGGTTCGCTGGAAAAATCAATTGTACGCTCACGCGTTATCTCAGGTGAGCCACGTATTGATGGTCGTGACAACTCTACAGTTCGACAAATCACTTGTCACACTGGTGTATTGCCGCGTACTCACGGCTCAGCTGTGTTTACTCGCGGTGAAACCCAAGCCATCGTGACGGCAACATTGGGCACCACACGTGATGCGCAAATCATAGACGCACTGGCTGGTGAACACCGCATGGCGTTTATGCTGCACTACAATTTTCCTCCGTACAGTGTGGGTGAAACCGGTTTTGTTGGTTCGCCAAAGCGTCGTGAAATTGGTCACGGTAAACTAGCCAAGCGTGGTATTCAGGCTGTTATGCCCAGTGATGAAGATTTCCCTTATACCATTCGTGTGGTATCTGAAATCACAGAATCAAACGGCTCAAGTTCTATGGCCTCTGTGTGCGGCACTAGCCTGGCATTGATGGACGCAGGTGTTCCGCTAAAAGCGCCAGTAGCTGGTATCGCCATGGGTCTTATAAAAGAAGACAATGGTCACGCTGTTTTAAGTGACATCCTTGGTGACGAAGATCATCTGGGTGACATGGACTTCAAGGTGGCCGGCACATCCGAAGGCATTACTGCGCTGCAGATGGATATCAAAATCACCGGTATCACCCGCGACATCATGGAAACTGCACTGGAGCAAGCCAAAGGTGGACGCCAGTTTATTCTTGATGAAATGGCGAAAACCATCAGCGAAGCTCGCAGCGATCTGTCGCAGCACGCTCCGCGATTTATCACTGTCAAAATTGACCCTGAAAAAATTGCAGCGGTTATCGGTAAGGGTGGTGCGGTTATCCGTGCGCTCACAGAGGAAACCGGTGCAACAATCGATATAGGTGATGATGGATTAATTAAAATAGCGTCAAGCGATCGTGCTGCGGGGGAAGAAGCGCGTCGTCGCATTGAGTTGATCACCGCCGATGTTGAAGTGGGTACTATTTATGAAGGCAAAGTCCAGAAGATCATGGACTTTGGTGCCTTTGTTAATATCCTGCCCGGTAAAGACGGACTGGTGCATATCTCTCAAATCTCTGAAGAGCGTGTACAGAACGTCGCCGATGCTTTATCCGAAGGGCAGATGGTTACCGTCAAGGTGCTTGAGGTTGATAAGCAAGGTCGAATTCGTTTAAGCATGAAAGCGGTAGAAGCTGGCGAAGTGGCTGCTCCTGCCTAAACGTCGGGTTAATCGTCAAGCCAGGCTTGGGCCTTGCTCCGGTGCTCATCTTAATTCTGATGGCACCATGGGCAAGGCCGAAGCCGCTCTACATTTGTTAAGCTGGTCATGGTCATGACGCAGCCAACTGTCCAGGAAAAAATCGATACAGCCTTTATGCGCCAGGCTCTGGTGCTCGCAGAAAAAGCGGCACGGGCTGATGAGGTGCCTGTTGGTGCCGTGGTGGTTTTAAACAACAAGATTATCGGGCGAGCACACAACCGCACTATAAATGCATGCGATCCCAGTGCGCATGCAGAAGTTTTAGCCTTGCGCGATGCTGCCAAGTATACGTCCAACCATCGCTTGCCAGAATCTACTTTGTATGTGACCTTGGAGCCGTGCTTGATGTGTTGCGGCTGCATGCTGCAGGCACGTGTCGCCAGAGTGGTCTATGGCGTTCGTGAGCCGCGCACCGGTGCGGTAGTGAGTGTCAATGAGGCACTCGCAGATCGCGCACTCATGCATCATATCAGTGTGACAGAAGGGGTATTGTCCGACGAATGCCAGGTTTTACTGCAACGGTTTTTTTCGCAGCGACGCTAAGCGCGTATTTCCTGGTCGATTCGCATCACATTGCTCCACAGGTAATATGTTAAGATTTCGGCGTTAAATCAAGGATGACTTATGCTTTCAAAACAAGGAATCAGTTGTATTGTGCTGTGCGCAATTGCGTGACTCCAGTCAGCGTGTACAGCGTCTGGTCAAGATAATTCGGTCCAATCATCTACCTCTGAAAACGTCACGACCGGGCTCGTTACTAACAGCGCGAGTGGCAGCATGAACGGATTATTAATATCTGATCCATTGATATCAGGTGGATCGTGCTCCGAGCATGTGATATCTGCACAAGTGCCGAAGGCTGATTTTAAAAACGCCAGAAAAGATGGATACTTTGAGTGCGGTGAATTACGTCCGCGCACCACAATCGATCTGCCTGGTGTTTCAAGCACGGGCAGTGGCTCAGTTACCATAAGTGCATCCGGAAGTACGGCAGAAATAGCATCGGAAAACTCACTCAATGCAATGGCACTTGAAGTATTCCCAAAAGCCGTTTTTGAACGTCACAGCGGCATTCGGCTTTATCTTCACAACGGTGAGCTCAGAGTAGCTGAGCAACATTTTCGGCAGCAAAACGAGGCACGCGAAACTATTGTCAGGCACAAGGTTGATTGGGGTGTCTACAACGGGTCAATTGTGTTGTCCGTTGAGTTAGCGTCTGCTTCGCAAAGTAGTTTTGAGGGCGGGACATTTGAATTCATTGGTAGTCAGAATCTGAACGATTCAGAATTCAAAGGAACAGATATACTGTAAGCGCCTCACCAAGCACAGGTTTCAACATGTTAGCAACCGTGCTACGCAGCGAGTGGTCTACGGAGTTGGGAAGGTAGCGTAACGCTCTGCGATTGCCTCTGGCGTAATCGCCCAGGGCAGCAAGGCATCGATGTCGTCTGCCGTTTTTACGTTGGGTAACTCTGCCAGCAGAACACTTAAATACTTTTGCGGGTTGTGATTGTTTGCCCGTGCTGTCTCAATCATACTGAACACACGAGCAGTGGATTCTGCTCCTGCTTCGGTGTCGGCGAAGAGGAAGTTTTTTCTATTATGGAAAGATTTCCATAATAGAAATTATGTAAAATGTCGGATTATGGAAAGTAACCTTCCACGACGCAAAAGCAACGTCGTGGCTGGCACATATAGCTTCACATAATTACAGAGAGTGTAGAAATGCACTAAGTGCGTCCGGTGGCTGGTATCTCACCAACTTAGTGTTTGCTGGTTGTACTCGGGCAAGGGCCTGTTCCTTCATTTTTAGATCTGCTTCTATGTACATGTGCGTTGTAGACGGACTCTCATGGCCAAGCCACAGCGCGATGACACTGATGTCGACACCGGCCTGAAGTAGATGCATTGCTGTGGTGTGCCGTAGTGTATGTGGTGAGATGTTTATAGTGGCAAGTTCTGGATGTTGCTCAGTTGCTTTTTTTACTGCTTGTGCAATGCGCTGCGAAGCGTTAGCTCGGGTCATGAATGAACCGCCCCTTGCCGGAAGTAACGGTGTTTTCTCTGGCGGATGCTTGTTGCGGACAAGCCATTTGCTCACGAGTTTTGACGTTACAGGCCACAAAGGGACAGATCGCTGCTTGCGACCTTTACCCATTAGATGAATGCAAGCTCCGTCGCCAATGACAACGTTCTCGACTTTAACTGCAAGCATCTCTGAAATCCGTGCGCCGGTGTTGTAAAGCAATTGCAGTAACAAGCGGTCACGCTCTACGATCCAACTGGTTCCCGGAAGTTCCAATATATAGAGCATCTGTTCTCGTGATAGGTACCCAAGTATTGGTCTATCGAATCGTTTCATCGGTACTGCTAACGCTTTCGCTGTGGAGTGCAGATGGGCTACATCACTACGGGAAGCAAACTGTAAGAACGAGCGGATGGCAGCGAGTCGCGCGTTACGTGTACGCACGGAGTTGCCGCGCACGGTTTCAAGCTCGTCGAGAAACCCCAAGATCAATGTTGGATCTAGATCGGCAAGCAACAATTTTGTAGGTGCCTTGCCGAGTTTCCGCTCAGCATAGTTTAAAAGCAGCATAAAAGCGTCGCGGTAAGCTGCAACGGTACACGGGCTTAACGCTCGTTGCTCAACAAGATAGTGAGTAAAGAAATTTTGTACTAAAGCTGGAAAACTTGGTGCAGCGGAGTTCATAGGGAATCCTCCACGCAATTAGCTTTTACATAATCATCGAACAGATTGCCAGCAATAGCCATTAGTTCAGGTACACCGGTGAGGTACCAATACGTGTCGGATATTTTTGTATGGCCGAGATAAGTACATAGCCAAAACATCGCTTGGTCAAGCGATGTTCCTTGTTCGTGCCACAGTTGAACTCGTCGCACCGCGAACGTGTGGCGCAAGTCATGGATACGAGGCTGTAGGAGTGTACCTCGAGACTTCCAGCCTAGCGATTTACGTAGTTCTTCAAAGTTCCACTCAATATTGCGTTTCTTAAGTGCGGTACCTCGACGGCCGACAAAGAACGAGCCAGCATTGGAACTAGGCCACCTACGCTCGCGCTGCTGACGCCACAATGTTAGGGCATCAACGGTGCTGTGTTGTAAAGGTAACCGGCGTGACTTATTGAACTTCGTCTGACGTATTGTTAGTTGAGCGCTAGTAAGATCTACATCGACATCAGCAAGGTTTGTCGCCTCCGAAAGGCGCATGCCGGTTGCTGCGATCAGACCAAACAATGTGGAATGTACTAAGCCTCGCATTCCTTTGTCACCGTCAAGCATCGCAGCCGCACCTACAAGATCAACCAGCTCCTTGTTGGTATAGATATGTGGAGTTGGTCTACCACGAGCGCGCCCGAGGATGGATGGGTCGACAACGACACTGGTCGGTTCACTCTGGCGATAGTGTTGCACAAACGGACGCAGCGTTTGCAAGCGACGCACACCAGTGCCGACAGTGGTTTTGCGCACATGCAACTTCGCCCATGATATCTGGAGCTCTGCTGTAATCGGACCTTGATGGCCCAGTCCATCAGCAAAACATGCGAACCGATGCAGCTCAATGCCTGCCATCTGAAAGCCAAGTTGACGACGCTCAGTAATGTACTTCTCAACGGCGAGAAGCATTGCCCCTGATCTGCTCATGACATGCTCCCTGGCCAAGGCATGGTGACTGCAAAAAGTTTTTGCTCATCGAGCTTGGCATATATCTGAGTCGTATCAAGGCAGCGGTGGCCGAGCAGATCGGCAACCTCCTTGAGCGTACCACCACCGTCAAGAACACGCGCAGCAAGACTATGACGAAAGATATGGACGCGTGTGAACGGAAGTCCACAGCGCTGGTAGGCATCGCGAATGACTCGACCAACGAGACTAGGAAGCAGTGGCACTTCCACCGGTGCTACGTGCCGGACAAACACTCGGCGACTAATGCAGGTTGGACGCTCATTTTGCAAGTAGTCCGCAATAGCAGCGCCCACCGTGTCTGGCATCGGTATCACTTCAGCCCGTCGCGACTTGCACCGCTGTAACTGCAAGTTGCCTTGCTTCCAGTCAATGTCATCTAGCTCGAGACTAACAACCTCACTAGCACGTAGGCCAAGTCGTGCAACGCATTGGGCAACAGCGGCTCCACGGCGCCGCGACGCTAGTGGAGCTTGGAACGAACTCAGCACTTGTTCGATCTGTTCGCTGCTCATGGTCTCAGGTAGTGACGATAGCTTCCAGCAAGCCGGAGAGGCGATGACTGGCAGTAACTTCACAACGTCATCGCCCTGCATGGCGCGAAATCGGTAATAGGCACGCAGTGCACTTGCTACGACAGCTCCGCTGGATGCAGACCAGCTCTCAAGGCGTTCAGTTAGGAATGATCTTAGTAGTGTGGAATCGAGTGGGCGCAGATGTTGTTTGTCGTCGAAGGAGTGCCGAAGCATATCTCCCACAATTTTGCGGCGTTGAAGCCGTGTGTTATCAGCCAATCCACGTTGATCTCGCAAGTATGAGTCAAATGCATCAAGCTCAACTTCTACTTCATCGGCTGGTGCCATACGGCATGCAAAACCGGCGTCGTGCAACACAATTAGTAGTTGTCGTAACGCAGCCCTCACTTGCGGCGGATGCCGTTGAACTCTACCTGGACAAGTGCAACTAGGCAGGTGTTCCTCGACAAAGCGAAGTACAAGATCAGGGCTAACCTGATCCAACAGAACATCGTTTACATACATCCAGTGAGCGAAGTGTGAGATGCAATTACCGTATTGGTGTTGAGTGCCTTGAGCATATCGGTGGTTCACCAGTTGTTGACGAAAGGCTGTCTCGACGCTTGCAAGCGGGCTGGATTGAAGCGATATTATGCGCGTCTCGGTGGCAGTGGGAGTAGTGGTCATCTGAAGTGTCCAGTCGTTAAAGGACTGGCAAGCAGATCAAAATTATTATGTAAAGTCTAGAACGGGCTCAGGAACGTAGCATCCGCGTAATATAAAGCGATGAGTTGACTTGCACTGTACCAGTCCGCATAACCCAGAGCTTTACATAATTTCTAGCGATGGCGATAGTTTTTGCCACGTGCTCGGACTTTATGTTCGAGATCGGTAAGCGAGGATCATGGCAATACGTTTGCAGCTCTCGTGCGTGTTTCAATAAATACGCAAGCGCATCGGTGGTGCCCGCGTGGCGCACACCTTCGCATTGTATTTTCTCTGCCCATCTAATAAATGAGCTCCACAGCGGTATTGCTTTTTCTTGGCGAGCCTTGAGTCGTTGTGCA